>Ga0207081_1134_pt1 | contig 13806 bp, 10 predicted proteins | sample Alteio_BWMinHeat_59_FD_153524 | JGI IMG/M metagenome (GOLD analysis project Ga0207081, IMG submission 153524) | Enriched cells from forest soil in Barre Woods Harvard Forest LTER site, Petersham, Massachusetts, United States -... | ecosystem: Environmental > Terrestrial > Soil > Temperate forest >... | reverse complement strand
GTGCCTGAGGTGGCGATGCCCAAGCGGTTTGTGGCGCTTGTGTTCGATGATTCGCATATGAAGGCCGCGGACGCGATGGCGGTGCGTGCGGCTACGAACAAGCTCCTCGCCAGCTTGACCCCGACGGATCGGGTGGCGATTTACTCGACAACGGGGAACGTGCGGCAGGATTTCACCGGGGACGCGGAGACATTGCGGAAGACGCTGGCGGCAATTACTCCCCATGCTGGCAAAGGCGAAGGACAGTACGAATGTCCCAACATCAGCTACTACCAGGCAGACTTGATCGCGAATAAACACGACCCGGATGCGATCCTCGCCGCGGCGCTTGATGCAAAGGTAAACAGCTGCCCGGTTGACATACTCGCCACGGCGGAGCGGATCTTGCAGACGGGAGACTCGCTAACGCGCGAGGGCTATGAATATTTGGAAAATATTGTGAAGCACCTGGCGGGCATGCCAGGGCAGCGGGTGCTGGTCTACGTTTCGCCGGGATTTATTTTGGGAGACGCGGTATTGCAGAACGATTCGGAATTGATCGAGAGCGCGATGCGGGCGGGAGTGGTGGTAAATACGATTGACGCGAGGGGTTTGTACACGGCGGACATGATGCCGGACATCGCCGCGCCTCCGCAAACCGCCCCTTATAAAGAAGGCGGGGTGGACTACCAGGCGATGGAAGGGAAGTTCCGGATGCAAGCCCAGTTCCAGTCGGGGCAAGTGCTGGCGGAAATGGCGGCGAACACGGGCGGAACCTATTTTCATAACCGGAATGATTTGGATGTGGGGATGAGTCGGGCGCTGGCGGCGCCGAGCGTGAGTTATGTATTGGGATTCAGGCCGCAGAACCTGAGGCTGGATGGAAAGTTTCATAGACTGAAAGTGGTGGTGGCGACCGGGAAGAAATATCAGATTCAGGCCAGGAATGGATATTACGCGTCGAAAACTTTGGTGGACGAACCGGAAGAGATGGGGAAGCGGGAAGTGAGGGAAGCGCTGTTTTCGCAGGACGAGGTAGTGAGCGTACCGGTGAAGTTGAAGGCAGAATTTCTTAAAGTGGACGCGAAGTCATCGCAATTGACGGTGCTCACGCACCTCGATATCAGCGGGGTTCGATTTCGGAAGGTGGACGGACGGAGTTGCAACGATCTCGTTTTGGCAACCGCGGTGTTCGACGCGAGCGGGCAGTTTGTGGACGGTCAGATGAAAGAGATGGCGCTGAAGCTGACGGATTCCACACTGGGAAGAATGAGCCAGACGGGATTAACGATTAAGAACGAGTTCACCGTGAAGCCCGGGACCTATATGGTGCGAAGCGTGGTGCGAGGATCGGAGGGGGAACAACTGACGGCGCGGAATCTGATGACGGTGATTCCCATGAAGCAATCCAATGAGAGCGAAAAGAAGGTAAGCATCCAAAACGGGGAGTGGGCACCTCCAAAGGTGGATGCACACTTGAAGTCGCTATCCACGACTCCGGCTTGTGATCTCTCCGAGGTGCTCGAGCACGCCGCACCGAGCGCATTGGCCTTGACTTCAAATTTGGAGAAATTTACCGCGCAAGAACAAATTGAATACATCATGCTCGATCGTAGCGGGATGGTCGAGGAGTCCGACTCCAGTTCGTTCGATTATGTTTATTCGATTGAGCAGCAGAATGGTGGAAGCGTCAGCCGCGAGTATCGAACCCCGGTGAAAGGCGGCCATGCGTTTCGCGAGAGTGGAATGGATGTCGGTCAGGCTGCCATCGCATCGATCTTTCAACCAGACTTACAGACGGACTATGAAATGAAATGCGAAGGCGTGGACGAGCGCAATGGGCAACCCGACTGGGTCGTCCATTTCCAACAGCGCAAGGACAGGCTCAGTCACACGGCAAAATTCTGGGTGGATAATGTTGCCTATCCCGCCAGGTTGAAGGGCCGGGCATGGATCTCGAGGGAGAACTTTCAGGTCATTCACTTGGAGGCAGCACTTATGGGTGAGCTTCCAGCGATCGGATTACAGGAACTTGCGTTCTCGGTCGACTACGATCTGGTTCGAACTCCGTCGGGAAATCTCGGGCTATGGCTACCTAATCACAGCGTTAGCTACTGGAACTTTGACCCCCATCGAATCATCCTGGCTCACACCCTTGGCGATTTCCAATTCTTCACAATTGAAACCAAAGAAAAGATTCAAGAACCCAAACAGCCCTGATCTGTAATCCGGAATACGATGCTCTCGGTCGACGCTAACGGGCCATAGCGCTCATTGACCCGAGAGGGTCGGCCAATTCTCAATAAGCGATGCGCGATGTTGCGCAAACAGTTAGGTCTGTCAGAGAGATTGCATCATCGGCATGGATCTAGCTCCGGCGGGTAGAAAAGTTTCACGTCAGCCGGGTCGCCTTTTTCCTTCAAGTGCGCTTTGCCCTCCGTCGTCAGGTCCAGTTTGAGCTTTTCAGGCTGGGCAATCGGTTGAGCTAGCTTGAGGACGACGGCGTAAAAATCCGACATCGTTATCCCCATACCCTTGATGGCGCTCGGTATTGGCCCAAGGCCCGTGCCTCTGAGCCATAGTCCTCCCGAAGTTGTGGAGGCAGCGTCAAACGCCGCAAAACTCGTTACCATCACGTACAAATCAGTAGTCAACTTTCCGGGCAGTACAGATTGGTCGAAAGAAACTCCAAAAAGTCGCGCGCCATTTTCAGATAACGACCTGAGTAGTCCGTCCAGCCCGTCGCGCTTGCGGTCACCCTCCCAAGCCGTAATCAGAAAAATTGAGTTCCCCGGGTGCGGACCGCCGAAGCTGTCGATGCCCCGGTTGAGAGCATCGTACAACCCGCCCTGTGACTCCTTGTTTTTCGTGGGAGAAAGTGAAGCGAGCGAGTCATCCAAGGCGTGTGGCCCTCGCTTGAAGGAAGTCGGTGCCTGCGCCTTATCGTCAAAAACTGACAGGGAAAATTCGGTATCGTCAGGTACTTCGTTCGGCAAGGCGCGCGCCATCGCAAGGGATGTGTCCCAAGTCGCCCTGGTCTGGGTGGCCCCGATGTCCAAGATAATTACGACCCGAAATGGGTTGGGCGAATGAACTAGCGATTCGACCGGAACATCTCTGTCCGACACTCTGGCGCGCAAATCCGTTGGTATCAGGATTGCGCGGCCGTTGGCGAGTTTTCTTGGCAAGGCCCTGACAGTCATCACGACAGAGCGTGACAGACACCCATCGTTCTGCGCATGCCCTTGCAGACTGGCTACAAGTACTATGAGCGAAAGCACGTATCTCGACATCCGGACTCCTCCGCAGAAGCACAGGCTAGCACAAGCTGCTAGAACGAGTCAGTGCCGCGAACACGGTTGTGATCACCAGATACGCGATATGCATTGGAAGCTGCCTCCTGTCCTGCTGCTTGGATGCGACAGGCTGCTGAACGAGCCGGCTCGCCAGGGATCGCTGCTAACGATTCGCTTCTAACGATCCCTGGCGACCGGTTCAATCAGCTAGTGGCTCGGCGGCAGGATCACACCAAACAAGCCGTCATTGTAGTTGTTCGGCCCGGCGGCGAAAAAGAGATGATTGGTTCGACCGTTGGAGGCTTGGCCCGCTCCGAAAACCAATGCCCAAAGACCGCTGATGGCAATCGTGTTCCGATTCCTATCTTTGAGCTGACCGAGAAAAACACCCGACTTGGGATTGAAGATATTAATGTGCCCGTCGTCTACGTTGCCGACGAGCAGTTTTCTACTGCCCGGACCGAAATTCCCTGGAGCGACGACCATTCCCCAAGGCCCCTCCAAGGCTCCCCCCGGACCGTTGGCGCTGATCCGCTTGATTAAACTGCCGTCGGTGCCAAAGACATCCAACACACCACCCTGCAGCGGTAGCGGCGAAGCGAAGGTCAGGTAGAGCTTGCCCTGAATTTGCTGGATACCATACACCGTTAGCCCGGCGGGGACGTTTGGATCCGTGAAAGCGTTGGGACCCAAAGCAACCGGGTTGAAATTGCTGTCGAAGACGTCAACCTTGTTGTTGTTGGCGTCTGCCGCATAGATGAGAGTCTCACCGTTGTTGGTCGCCATCGCCAGCCCCGTATAGATGGTAAACGAAGCGGAGTTATCGACCGCGACGATGGCGTTCGTCAGGTTCACGTTCGGGTTCCAGCCGCTGATGGTGCCGTCGTTTGTGGCAAACAAGAACAAGGCTGGGCCAGACTGACCGCCGGCGGATACCACAAAGCCCGAGGTGGTGTTGGCAATCAAACCTGCGGGCGACCCGACCGGACCGAAGAATGGATTGATGGGGGCCGCGGGCACGGTGACCACAAGGGGCAGAATGTTTCCAGCGGCATCGTACAGAGTGGACAAACCTGTGAAGTTGTCGGAAACCCAGAACGGTCCCCCGGGCAGGAAAGCCATGCCCCAACCGTTCTTTAAGTTGGGATCGGTGTTAATCGCGCTTCCGGGCACGTCTCCGACAAGGTTGACCTGAGTGAATTGCGCGGTGGCGGGCGAGGGTGTGAACGCTGCAAACCCCATGGCCAACGCCAGCAACAGAGGCAATGCTGCATTTCGTTTTTTCCCAGATGGCATAACTTCTCACCTCGTTTCTCCCGGAGCGAAGACTGCAGGCCGGTCCCAGCGTGGCAGAGCCAAGAACCCGAATCGGTTCGTGTGCGTTAGAAGAGAGTGCCCTGGCAGACCGGAACCTCCTAAGCTTGCCCCAGAACGGCTAACACTATACACCTGTTTACCAGGCCAGGGCGCAAGTTTGCGCTGTCGGTTTGCCGGGGTTTGGGGTTTTGAGCGTAATTGATTCCATGACAATGTCGGCTCCCCGGCCCGAGTAAAGTTGGTGGTGCTGAATCCAACCAACAGGCTCGGGAGAAAGGAGCCGAACAATGATCATTATAGGAGTAGATTTTCACCCCGAGTTTCAGCAAATAGCTTCGGTGGATACCGAGACCGGAGAGTTCCAGGAAAAACGGCTGGGGCATCGCGAGGAAGCGGAGAGGTTCTATCGCGAGCTGGCGGCTGCGGGCCAGAAGATGCGTGTGGGTATGGAAGCCAGCGGGCACGCGCGCTGGTTCGAACGGCTGCTGGCCGAGTTGCAGATTGAACCGTGGATCGGAGATGCGGCAGAGATCCGAGCGCGACGAGTCCGCAAGCAAAAGACGGATCGGCAGGATGCGCAGCTGATTCTGAAACTGATGCTGAAGGATGATTTTCCGCAGATCTGGGTGCCGAGCTGGGAGAACCGGGATGTGCGGCAACTGCTGTGGCACCGGCATCGCATGGTGCAGGCGCGTACCCGGATCATGAACCAACTGCAAGCCGTGGCGCTCAACGAAGGACTGCGCTGCAAGAAGCGGTTGTGGCGGGAACACGGGCGCCAGCAACTGGAAGCATTTCGTCTGGCACCGTGGGCCAGCCGGCGACGGCGTGATCTGCTGGAGCTGATGGATCGACTCAACCCGACCATCGCGGAGTTGAGTCAGGCGATCGAGCAGGAAGTCGAGAAATGTCCTGAGGCGAAACGGCTGATGACGCATCCCGGAGTCGGTGCCTTGACCGCACTGGCCTTCGTGCTGATCCTCGGCAAAGCCGAGCGCTTTGGCTCGGGCAAGCAGGTGGCGAGCTATCTGGGGCTGGTGCCGCTGGAAGATTCCAGTGGGAACCGGCGACGGCTGGGCCACATCACCAAACAGGGGAGTTCGATGATGCGTTTCTTGCTGGTGGAAGCGGCGCAGGTGACGGTGCGCAGTGTGCCCGAGTGGCGCAGCAAGTATCTCCACCTAATGATGAGGAGAGGGAGAAAAACCGCCAAGGTCGCCATGGCCCGCAAGCTGGCGGTTCGTCTGTACTGGATGATGCGCAAGGGATGGGATTATCAGCAGTGGGTCAAGTTCGGTTCGCACGCGGGACAGCCCGGACATCGCGATGGTGTGTTGTAGAACACCGAGAAATTGATTGGGCGTCCTGCTCCTCGGTAACGAGGAGTTCGAAGTAGTAATCATGATCGCGGTTGCGACCGAAGAGATGCATGGGTCGGACTGAGTCCTGACCTGAAAACGATTACGAGCGAGCCTAGGGTTGGAAAAGGCAACACCTTCAACGAGAGCGAAATGGCGCTCTTCTTTGAGTGCAGGCAGTAGTGTGCTCGAAAAGTGCTTGACACGGGCCGACATTGTCAGAGACGCGATGTTACGCCAATTGAGCGCCCGCTCGCTCTATCCTATAATCTGCGTAAAACTTGACCCGAGACGGGGTTCTAAATGAGACGTACTCCGACCTCAACAATTCTTGCTTTCATGGTCGGTACCCTTTTCGGGTCGCTGCGGTGATGGTCTCCGCGCAGGAAAAGCCGACAGGCCTCGGAGATGCGCGAGCTGGCATTCGAGGCAAACAGGAGTACTGCCGCAGGCCCGGCTTGGACACCGTCAGTAAATCGGGGGTGCCGGGGTAAGCTCAAACACCGTTCCTTGGCTGAAACGTCCGCCATCCTTGGTGGTGCCATAGAGATTGCCTGCCTTGTCTCGGACCAAACCTGCGACGGGGTTTGCCCCGTCCGTCCCCGCAAAGCTGTGCAGTATGATCAACTGGCCAGCCGTATCAAACTCGAATACCGTTCCTTCCCCCGCTTCTCCCTGTCCAGCAGACCCATAGGAATTGCCCAGCGCATCGAAGACCACACCTCCGAGGGGACTTCCCGCCCAGGGGTAGCCCATGAAGCTGACCAGCGAGCTGTACGTGCCAGTATTAGTCACCGAGAACACGGTCCCGTACAACTTATACCCGCCGGAGGCAGTGGTGCCGTAGAGCGTGCCCGCGTCCCGAACCAAACCTGAGTATGGATTTCCCCGGTCCGGATATCCGGTGAAGGCGTGAAGGGTTTTCTCGTTCCATGAGCCCGACTTCGCGCGGGCCATCTTGAAGACCGTGCCGCATCCGGGCGGCCCGCTGAGGCAGCCGCTCACGCCACCACCAAATGTGGTCGTGCCGTAAAGGTGGCCGGCATGGTCTAGGATCAAGCTCGCGCTGGGGTTTGTCCCATCTGTACCTCTCCCAAAGCTGTGGAGAATGGTTTCTTTCCAATGACCGCCCGAGGTGGGCGACAGCTTAAAGACGGTGCCAGATCCAAGGCTGCCACCTTGATATGTCGTGCCATAGAGGTTGCCCTGCCCGTCAAAAATCACGCCAGCTACAGGCATGTTTCCGTCGGTACGGCGGTTGGTGAAGCTATGGAGCACTTTCTCCGTCCAAACCCCACCCGCCTTACGCTTCAACTCGAAAACCGTCCCGGAGGTGACATGAGCGCCACCTGAGGAAGTTGTACCATAGAGATTACCTGCCGCGTCTCGGATCAGGCCTGCGAGTGGATACGCCCCGTCCGGCGACCCAGTGAAGCTGTACAGCACGGTCTCCTGTCCGCGCGTATCCAGTTTGAACACCGCTCCGTAGCCGCCAACACCACCCCCCTCGGTGGTGCCATAGAGGTTCCCCGCCGCGTCCCGGATCAAACTTGCGCGGGGACTTGCCCCGTCCGGCGACCCTGTGAAGTTGTACAAGGTGGTGAAGGTCTGTGCGTGCGCCAATGGCATTGGGACGGTCCACAGCAGAAGCACAACCATCAGGGTCAGTGCAGCGCTCGCCGCGAAAGGCGTTCCAGGTGGTCGCAAGGACGGTCGCATAACTCCCTCTGTCGAACCTCACCATTGTACTACCCCGGCAGCAAGCCTTCTGTGACGAGGCCAAACACGTTGTTGGTCAAAATCGCTAAGCCGCTAAAAGCCAGTCAACTTACATGGTGCGCTGGGGTGTAGACAATCCTTGCCTCGGTCGGTTGCGTCAATGCCAACACTCCTACACCGGGCCGCAGTGGCCGCAACCGCATACGCATTGAGCTGTTGATGAATCAAATCGGAGAGGCTCGAAGGCGTTCTGGGCGGACGCAAGAGACGATTGCATTGGATACCTCCCGCCGTACACGGCAAACTATAGCACAGAAAGGCAAGCCGATTCTGTGACCAGAGGGTCGATTGACGCTAACAGGCGTGGGTGTTGAAAAAGTCCCTCAACGGAAGGCCTTTCATCTGCGAACATGCCGTGGCCGGTTTTCTTGTTTCGGTTTGGCTAAGTGGTGGCCGGCAGAACCGGTGCTGTCGGCTGACTGAGGAAGCGCACCAGTCGCTTGATGTTCTGAGCTACCGCCGCCAGGAAGAACTGCTCGCGCACGAACCTGAGTCTCCGCAGACGCAAGCGCCGCAACCCGATCTGATTCTTCAGCTCCGCGAACAAGGCTTCCACCTTCTTTCTTTGCCGCTGTGCTTTGGCGAACTCTGGCGTGTTGACCAACTCCCGCGCACGTTGTCGGGCTGGTTCGTTCTGGTGGATGATAAGACCTCGGAAGGCAGCACTGGTGCACTGTGGCCGGAGCGAGCACGGGCCACACTTTTTTCGTGTCCCGATGTAGTTGAAGGCTCGATTGCGATAAACTCGGCCACCGTAGTTGAGGAACTGGCCAGCAGGACAGGTATAGCGATTGTTTTCCGGTTCGTACGTGAAACGCTCGGGGCCAAAGAATGGGCTCCTCTTTCGGTGGATACTGTCACGGGTCCTCATATAGGGAGTGATGCTGCGATCCGCCAACCATTGCAAGAACTCCCCGTTCCCGTAGGTCGTATCGGCCGCCACCGATTCGGGCTCTCGTCCTCGCCATTGAGTGAAACGGGCGAGCATATCTTGCGCGGCGACGGTTTCCTGACTCATGCGCGCCGCCGTGGCTTGCACTCCCACGATTACACAACTGGGATTGTCCACCAGATAGTTGTCGTAGTACCCCAGCCGCGCCGGTGTGCCGCCCTTGGTGGCGTAGGTAGAGTCTGGATCGGTGGTCGAAACCTGGTCCTGTTCATGCACCGGCTCCTCCACCGGATTCCGCTCTTCCACTTCCTGCAGATACTGACGCACGGTGTGATGAACTTGGGCCGCTTCCCCGAGTTGCTCACGCGGGATGCGGCTCTCTTTAGCTGCATTCGCTTCGATGAAGCTGCCGTCTACTGATAAATGCGTCCCTTGCACCAGTCCCACATCCACACACTGCCGCACGATCCGCTCGAACAACTGCTCAAACAGCTTCGATTCCTGAAACCGTCCGTGCCGGTTTTTCGAGAACGTAGAGTGATGCGGAATCTCCTGATCGAACCCCAACCCGGTGAACCAGCGCCACCCCAGATGCATGCGCAGCTCTTCCACCAGCTTGCGCTCGCTGGTGATGCCGTACAGATACCCGATCAACAATATGCGCAGCAGAAGCTCGGGATCGATCGACGGCCGTCCGGTTTCGCTGTAGCTGTCTTTCAGTTGCCCCCGCACAAACTCCAAGCTGATGTGCTTGTCGATCAGCCGCAGCAGGTGGTTTTCAGGAACTTGATCTTCCAGACGGAAGTAATAGAACAACGCTTCGGAACGGTCGTGTTGCCCCATCATGTTCAGCAGGCCTCCGGCGATCAGAATCCAACAGAGCATGTGCCGATGCTTTCTTCTAACATGCTTCCGTCGAATCTCATCCTGCTAATCGACGTGACTTTTTCAACACCCACTCTCTATTACACTCATTGACCCGGTTCCGAGCGCAAATGCGTCTTTTACACCAACAGGACACCCGACTGTCGGTAGGACTGCGCTTTGGGGGAGCGAGTTGCGGAATGCGCCATGCAGCACTAGAATTCGCCGCATCAGGCCGATAACCGTTTCTCAATTAAGGAGGGACCATGAATGCAAGAGCGATCGTACTGACTCTGGTGCTGTGCCTTGTCGGGGTAGCAGTGTGCTTCGCCGCCGACGTCAGCATGGGTACGTGGAAGCTAAACGAGGCCAAGTCGAAGTTAAGCCCAGGGGCGCCCAAGAACAACACCGTTGTCTACGAGGCTGCGGGTGACAACGTGAAAGTCACGATCGATGGCACCGACCAGGAGGGCAAGCCGACGCATAACGAGTGGACAGGCAAGTTCGACGGGAAAGACTATCCCGTCACCGGCGATCCGAATTCAGACGCGCGGTCGATCACGAAGATCGACGATCGTACGTTGGGGTTCAACGTCAAGAAAGGCGGTATGGTCACCATTAGTGGTCGCATTGTGGTGTCTGCCGACGGTAGGAGCCGCACGGTTACCACGAGCGGAACCGATTCGAAGGGAAACAAAGTCAAGAGCACCGTGGTGTACGACAAGCAGTAGCGGGATCTCTACCCGAGGCCTGACGATATTAGTGATGCCATTTCGGTCGATTTAGACGGGAGGGCATTTGTAGGCAGCCAAGCTTAGGAACTGCCTTCTGTCACTCTGTATTTTGCCAAACGCCGATTGCTGTCGAGCAATCGCCGTTTCGCCAGTGACCAGAATTTCCGGTACAAACCTGGGTTAGAAAACTACACTTTTCTAACCCTACGCAGTGAGATGCGAGAAACCAATGTTTATGCGGACTTCAAGAACCCGAGTTGGGGAGGGTTTTCTAACGTACCGGAAAACCCGTCAAGATTCGGTTGAATGGTGCCGGGAGGGGGAGTTGATTTTTACACGCCCCAATTTTATCCATAAAACTGGCAAAAACCACTCCTGATAATGCGTTAGCAAACGAGTGAAGGCCCTCGTTTCGGCCCATCTGAAGTTCTACTGCGCCAAAAAACGGTAGGGACGGTGGGGCAAAAAGCAGTATGTTTACCCCGTTTTTGTGGCGAATAAAAGGCGAAACTGATACCCTGTCGTCGTGGACGAAGGCCGCAAGCGCGTGCTGTTGATAGCGGCTAGTATTCTCGCAGCGCGCAAACTCGCTCAGTTTGACGGCGGCAAGAGAGTTCCGGCAACGGTGAGCGCAATCGCCGACGCGGTGCGGTGGGCCGAAGAAATCATGAAGGCAATTGACGACCGCTGGCCTTCTGGAAGGTGAAGCAACTGGTATTCTCAATCGTGGGCATTGAAACCTATCCAGACCAGCTTGAGCCAGCGAATCAGGACGCGGCGATCTGGCGCTTCATCAACATGGCGAAATTTCGTGACTTGATGGGAACGTCGGAGCTTTACTTCTGCCGCGCCGACCTATTCCCCGACGAACGAGAAGGGTTGCCCCCCGAACAATACCTCGCGACGTTTGGCCTACACCCGCTGGATGTGAATGACAGGCGAGAGTTGCTCAACCACCTCGGTTCGGATGCTCAGTTCAGGGAAGGTTTCTATGTCAACTGCTGGTATCTGTTCCGCGAGGAAACGCTTCAGATGTGGAAAGAATACGGGAATGAAGGTGTGGCGATCATTTCCAGCTATCAGTTGCTGAAGTCCGCTCTCAACACGATACCCGACCGGGCGTACATAGGGCTGGTCAGGTACGGCGCGAAACACATGATCGGCAAACGGGTGAATCTGTTTCGCTACATCACAACCAAGCGGATCAAATATGCGCACGAGCGGGAAGTCAGGGGCTTCCTCTTGATTCCGGACCCTCACGCCGGAATCAACCGTCACTATGACGCAGACAATCGCGTGCATCCACTCCCGCTGACGCCTCCGCCGCCGCATGTATTGAAAGGGCACAGGCGAAAGGTGGATTTACAGGCTCTACTGACTGGCGTTGTTGTTTCGCCGTGGGCATCCGCCACGACGCTGGATGAAGTTAACGAATTGATCAGTTCTAAGGGATATTCAATTCCGGTGCGGCAGTCAGAACTGAGCCGTTACTTAGCCCTGCTACCTGACCGTTAGAACCACACGTCTCTGCCTCAGAGATGCCGGAGGAGGCACGATCAGCGCCGTCGCGGGCCGTAAGCGGTGCACGGTCAGGAAGCAGCATCTCAGAGCCCCCTCTTGGCGCGTATCCGGTCGATGTTCTTCCTCCGACCACAGATGCAGTTCTCGCTGCGGGCTTGAGGCAACTCTAGGCCGAAGGCCGGACCTCTTAGGAAATCGAATTGGAAGCGAGGTTCCAGCTTGGTGTCCCATCCACAGAGGTAAGCAAGCGCCTCGGTCAACACCATGCAAGCGCTGAAACACGCGACGAAAGGTACTGAAGGCTCGAATCCCTTTTCTTGCTGCTCCAAAGAGATCGTCTGCGCCATGGCCTCCTGAACAACAGAGCAGACTGCCTGTCCGATACGCGACCTTAGCTCCTGTTGCTTCTCCCTCGGTGCCGCGTCTACGTCTGCTTCAGTGATCAGAGACTCCGGCTCTAGGAGACGATCCTTTGAAAGTCCAGTCGCGTCGCTTTGCATCTCCTCCGCCGGACGGCCAGCGGGCCGCTGAAATAAGCAGATCAAGCAGGCGATGTCATCCGGCCAAGGATGCCTGCTCACTTGACACATGAAGTCGCCGATGGCGCCATCGATGACGATGTCAGGCCACAGAGCACGTTGAACCTCATGGCGAACGTCAATGTTATCTAGCCCGTTCAGTACTATTCTTGGAAATTGACGGAGCTTACTGACGTATTGTTCAAACTCACCAAAGTATCCGTCCGCCCGAATGTTGTACTTCTTGAGAACCGACGCGAGCACTTCTGCTTTGGGTTTGTTCAGATCATCCGGCCCGATGAGAACACAAGTACCGAGATTCTCCTCTCCGTACTCTTCCCGGTCCACGATAGTGACGGCCCCGGTGAGTGGCAAACTGGAGAGCAGATGAACAATGCCATTGCCGATCGCCCCGGCCCCAACGACCAGCAAGTCATGTGGAATGACCTCCGGGATTGGCGGACCGTAATCTGGGGAAGCCTCTCGGTAGGTTCTCAGGGAGAAACTGAAACCGTTCAACATTTCTCCCCGCTCACCCTTCAACCGAATGAGCCTTTTGAATACCTCTCCAACGCCCAAAGAGGCGGCGGCAAGTGCGCCAATTGGATTGAAGATCTCGCATTCATCGGAGATATCAGCAGCTCCAGACGTCGCCCGCGCTACGAATCCGTTGGAATTGATCGTTGTCCACGGCAATTCCGGATGGGCCTTTGCGCCGATCGACAGAATAGAGTCGAACTGACTGGGATCCGGCAACTCTCGCACGAAATCCACTCCCTTTCCGAATGCAACGTGCGCCGCAAGATTCCGGGCTTGCATGATCAAGCCTTCGTTCTCGTCGCTGAGATAAACAGCAACATTGGGACAAATTCTCACCGCAAGACATAGTGAATCTAGGAAAGCTGCCCGACCGTTGGGCGCGGCGAGCAGTTCTGACTCACCGGTAAGCAGAATTCTCTTAAGCAGGAACCTATGCCGATCCTCCGCGAGATCACCGAGCTGAGAAGCGGTTTTCTGGGGTCGGCTATACGGACGTTCGAAATCCATCCTCACCTCCAACGCTAATCACAGACGCGTGTTTGCCCGGAACTACTTGAAGACGGCTGTTAGCTTCGGATGCACCTAATCGTAGCCATCCTTGCTGTTCCATAAAGACATGCGCGCCCCAGCTCTGTAGGGGAGCCGCAGAGACGTATTAATTAAGATTACGAATGAGTGCGTCATGTCAGTAACATGGGGTCACGTCTTGATGTGCGGCGATTCGCCAAGAGCCACAACTGTTGAAATATCGCCATATCACTCATTGACCCGGTTCTGAGCGCTATTCGCCCGTTCTCGTCAACAAACCGATAAACTGATCACGACGGGACGTGCTTCACGGCCTTGAAGTTCGCCCCCAAGTTCTTCGGAGATTGAAAATGACGCACCGAACCTTTTCTCTAGTCACTGCAGTACTCTTCTTTCTGATGGCTCTCCTTCATGCCGTCCGCCTCCTTCGTGGGTGGCAGGTCACCGTTGAAGGCGCAGTCATGCCAATTTGGATCAGCT
>Ga0207081_1132_pt1 | contig 13823 bp, 7 predicted proteins | sample Alteio_BWMinHeat_59_FD_153524 | JGI IMG/M metagenome (GOLD analysis project Ga0207081, IMG submission 153524) | Enriched cells from forest soil in Barre Woods Harvard Forest LTER site, Petersham, Massachusetts, United States -... | ecosystem: Environmental > Terrestrial > Soil > Temperate forest >... | reverse complement strand
AGGTTCAAGAGGTGCAACTGGTGCTACCGGTGCAACTGGCGCAACCGTAATAGGAGTCACAGGCGCTACCGGTGCAACGGGTGCAACAGGTGCAACGGGTGCCACAGGAGGAACTGGTGCTGCGAGTACTACTACTGGGGCAACTGGCGCGACAGGAACAAAAGGTGCAACGGGCGTAACTGGTGCAACGGGAGCAAAAGGTGCAACTGGCGTAACTGGTGCAACTGGTGCAACTGGCGCAACTGGTGCAACGGGAGCGACGGGAGTTACGGGAACAACGGGAGCTACCGGAGCAACTGGAGCTACCGGAGCAACTGGTGCTACCGGACCAACTGGCGCTAACGGTGCAACGGGCCCAACGGGACCTTCTGCGTCAATATCCACCTATGGTTATTTTTACAATACAGGCACAACAACTGTTGCTAACGGAGCAGCAATTTCTTTCAATAATGCACCATTTGTTGTTGGTAATTTAGCGTACACTTCTCCTCCAAATATATTGATCTCATCTTCTGGAATCTACTTTATCACATTCACAGTCACAACCACGGGAACCGCTGGTGAATTTACTTTGTTTAGTAATAATTCACCTATAGGAACATACACCGTATTTGGAACCCCTGATGGCGGACAAGCTACTGGCGCAGTGATGCTAACAACTACTCCGATAGCTTTAACACTTCATAATACGAGTGGTGCATCAGTTACTCTTGCCAATGTTCCAGGCCCTGCAGGTGCTAGCGCTGGTGTAAATGCTGCTCTTTGTATTCAACAAATAATTTACCCATAATAATGCTAAACAAATAATACAAAAAAGGGGCGATAGAAAAATTTCTATCGCCCTTCTCTATTACATCATGTCAGTTCATCTTGCGTGTATTATTCCATATCTTTTTCTTGTCCAAATTCCTGTTCCCATACTTTTCTTCCACCATCTTGGTGTTGTTCTAATTTTTCATAATTCTTTTCGCAGAATGCTTTGATAATTTCTACATTTTTTCTATCTTCCGATAAAATATAATCACCCAAAGATTCAAAAAATGTATTCGCATTAAACCCTTCGCAAAATTCAATTCTTGGTTTAACAGCTGCTATTTTTAAAATAACACGTGTCATGCCACCCTTCATGTATTCCTGCGGGCTGATAGTTCTTTTTTTCAGCGCATCAAAAAGGTTGCTTAAATCTATGCCATCAAGAGTAGTTCTACTGAATGCTACTTCCACCTTGTGCCGTTTTAACATATCCTGTCTGAACATTACATATATCATCCAACGGGTGGTACGCATAAAGAGCACTTCTGTTTTACGACCGAAATGCTTGGAATGTTTTACGTAATAGTTTAATAGACTCGCGAATGTATCAATATTTTTAACAAGGACATCTTGATCTATCTTACTCAATATCACCGCTTGGTTAAAAAAGTGACTAACATTTTTTAAATCCCGCATAAACGTAGCTTGAGACATTTTTTCACCTAATGCTTTGTCAACTGCTTTATCCATCGCTACAATTACGCCTGATTTCAACTCGACCTTAGATAACCCCTTTTTGAAATAACGCATCGTTGCTTCCACTACCGTTGGAGAAGTGATTTTTTCTGTAGTTACATCTTGAGTAAATTTTTTTATTTCGGCAGTGCGAGCTGATGTAATCGCCTGTTGGTTATGAAAAACTAATACACCACAAAAAACAAAAATATGTATAACAATGCGTAAGCAACAAGTATTATTCATAAAAAAACCTCCGCTTTTTGTTTTTGACTATTTATTGTCCCCTGCACTAGAAAGATCTACAGGAAGGAGCTATCGTTACTATATCACGATGAATATTCAAATGGCAATGCAAGTCTTTTTTATGAATAAAAGAGGGCGTCTTGTACAAACGCCCTCTTTTATTCGTAATCTCTATTATTAGCTTATGGTAGAGTTACAAAGTCCCCACGCAACTCAAACAATATTGTTTTGAGTAACGAAATAACGCTGAGGCACAAGCTGTCGATATCTGATTGATCCACTACTGAAGGTAGCAATACTGATGCATCGGTACATTTACCAAGCAATGCACTCATAGAATCTACTACCGACAACGTTGGCGCCACTGTATCTAAGACAGAGTCAACATTGATATCTATCACATCTATTACGCTACTTACTGCTTCCAGCTCACTGTTTATTAATGATGTAACTGAGCAACATGGCCTGACAACATCAAGAACTGAAAGAACGTTGTTGTCTATTATATCAACGGTACTCAATATCACGTCTACATCACTTTGTAGAACTGGCCCTACTGCATCTGTAATAGACTTAACATTCGCATCTATAACATCCACTACGCTGCTTAGAACCTCTAATTCGCTGTTTATTACTGATGTAACTGAGCAACATGGCCCGACAATATCAAGAACTGATAGAACGTTGTTATCTATTATATCAACAGTACTCAATATCACGTCTACATCACTTTGTAGAACTGGCCCTACCGCATCTGTAATAGACTTGACATTCACATCTATAACATCCACTACGCTGCTTAGTACTTCTAATTCGCTGTTGATTACTGATGTAACTGAACAACATGGTTGTACAATGCCCAAAATAGCTGCTGCATTAGCATCTATAACATCCACTACGCTGCTTACTACTTCCAATTCGCTGTTGATTACTGATGTGACTGAACAGCATGGCCCAACGATATCAAGAACTGATGTAACATTAGCATCTACAACGTCTACTACGCTGCTTACAGAATCTACTGCACTGAATAAACCTGCCTCTACAACCTCAATAAGAAACTCAAGGCCTCCGATAATAAAGTCAACGCCAGTATTGATAACATCAACCACGCTGCTTACTTCTTCCAGTTCACTATTGATCACTGAGGTTACTGAGCAACATGGTTGTACAATACCCAAAATAGCTGCTGCATTAGCATCTATAACATCCACTACGCTGCTTACTACTTCCAATTCACTATTGATTACTGATGTAACTGAACAGCATGGTCCCACAATATCAAGAACTGATGTAACATTAGCATCTATAACATCTACCGTGCTAAGTATCGCGTCTACATCGCTGTCTACATCTAGGTTTATAACATCAAGAATAGATATTACGTTGTTGTTTATAGTATCCACTACGCTGCTTACTTCTTCCAATTCACTATTAATAACCGATGTAACTGAACAGCATGGTCCGACGATATCTAAAATAGCCGTTACATTGCCATCTATAACATCTACCGTGCTAAGTATCGCGTCTACATCGCTGTCTACATCTAGATTTATAACATCAAGAATAGATATCACATTAGTGTTTATATTGTCCACTACACTACTTACTACTTCAAGCTCACTGTTGATTACTGATGTAACTGAACAGCAAGGCCCGACTATATCTAGAATAGATTCTGTTATATCAAGAATCGAGTCAACGGTAGTTTCGATAATCTCTACCTGACTACTTATTACTTCAACATCAGAAAGAATTATTTCTACATCCGTAAGAAGTACCTGAATGTCGGAAACAACAATATCAATAGATGAATCTATGCCATCAAAAGTTGAAGCAAGATCGTCAATCTCTGCAAGAATCGTTGCCAACATGCCTTCTATGCAGCACAACTGATTCAAAACAGGAGTCAAATCGCAACTAGGGCATGAAACGGGATATGACGGGTCCAAAGGATTTGGAGCCGTTGGACGAGGAGCACGATGTTCTTCGTTGTAGGTGCGAATATCTTCCACAAGCTTTCTCACCGAACTTAATATTCGGGAGGCCTCTTCATTTGTTAAGAGTGCCGACTCAGCTTGCGCTCGAGGCATTTCTTGTTTAATTGTTCCGGCACTCACCCCCAAGACTTGTAGCATCAATGCCAGAACAAGAAATCCACTGTTCTTTGTTATCATTTTGATTCCTTATTATATGCAATCAATTAGAAGAATACTTTCATACCAATATGCGCTTCTGTTTCTTGCATTGCGTGTCTACCGCTCACTATTTGTGAAGCACCACCAAATAACTCAAAGAAATTCCAACGATGGAACATTTCTGCATAAAGCTTATTGGTCAAGCTGTTTGTATTTTGCTCAAGCACTTCAAGATTTAATGGTTGATTGGTGCGTCCAAGTAAGTCAGTTGCTACATTAACTGGCGTTGTAGATGCTGAACAACATGACGATGATGATGATGAAGTTGCTGATGTAACTACAAAACAATCACAATTGTTATCGCATACATAAGAAACGTTGTCACGACCTTTGGCAAACAATTCATAACCAAATGTCCATCCTAAGTCAGGATTGTATGGGTGGAAGAACGTTAAATCAAACTGGAACACAAAATAGTTCCATGAAACATTAAACTCTCTGCCTTGACCAATATTTTTCACAAAGAATTGTTCAGTGCATGGACAGTTAATATTGCTTGGTCTTATTATTAGACTTGTTTGATCAAATGGTAATGCACGACATTCTTTTCTCTTGAACGCATGGTGGTATGTAAAGAATCCGCGGAATGCAAACCAATCAAGTGGCTGCCAACCGCCTTCAATACCCACCTTTAATTCAACGTGTCGATTATTACCCGTTGGTTTGTGATAGATATGATTTGCTGGTCCTTCTGGTGTTCCTGTTGGGAATAAAACACCAAATAAGAAGTCACTATACCAATCCTTATAATTACCCGCACCAATAGAAATTTCAGTAAACAGATCACCAACACCAACAACGCTATCTGATGGGCAAAAATCTATGCCTCTGCTCAAGAAGAAATCGGTTGCAGTTTCTGCAGGATCAATGAATTGTAAGACAGACTGCACTGCTTGATCTATTGCTACAGAGCTTTGATATATGTCTGGTGGTGTCGCTAACGGATCAACGCGTGGCACTACAAACAGTTCACTTTGCGCATCGCGATCAAGTGCAAGATTTGCAGCATAATTCTGCCCTGTTATTTGGAAAAATAACACTGAACCATCTGTACCGCCAGATCCATCTGCAGCCACTTGTCCTGTTACTTGAGAAGCTAGTTTGCGGAATGGATACGTAGGAATTTGTCCTGTTACAAAACCATCATTTTCTAAAGAACTGTTAACACCGCAACCAGTGCTACAATTGTGACGATTCGTGTCACAACCACCACACGCAGATTCGAGCGTATTTATCAAATTAGTGCCATCTGCCCGTATTACATATGCTGCAGGTACTGCCATACCAGTTGTAGGAGTCGAACCTTGGGCATTAGTATCTGCAATAATTCCAGGTTGGCCCCCTATCCAAGTTGCATGCAAAGTGCTGCCATCACCATTACCGTATTGCACAAGAGGTACTAAATCTGATGGAATGTCCGCAGGACGCGCTAACGACGAAAGAAGATCAAGACGATACGCATAATCAATCTGATTTGGTGCACCATTAGCATCCAGATTTATTGGCACGCGTTGCGCCACATCGGCTAATGTTTCTTGCTCCAGACAGCCATTGTCTATTTCTATTTCTATAACGGGCAAGCTTGCACGGAATCCTACGTGCCAACAGCCATCTTCACCAAAATCCTGTCTAAAATAAAGACCGAACATTACGCCATGTTCATTATAATCAAAACTTGGCTTAATACGCGCAAACCCCAAGAAAGGATTTGTTTGCATTAACAATTGTGGATCATTAATAATACCACCTGCAAATATCTGCTCTCCGCGGAAGACATCATCACCAAACCATAATTGAGATAATGATGTTGTTTTGGTAGTAGATCCACTCTCACGCGCATCAAATGCCGCATCTGCTACCATTCTCCATCCCGCAGCCCATGTTTCAAGCTGCCATGATCTACATTCATCTGCTTGTTTTGGCATCTCATCATACCACCATGCATTTTCAATATTTGCAAGTGGATAATGCATTACACCACGAGTAAGTCGTCGCGGTGATCTGAATTCGCTTGAGTTGGCAAACACACAATTGCCGCCAACTACGCTCAACAGCATCACTGCACGTAGTAATCTTTTCATTGCTCTCCTTTTATAAGCAACTGGTCAGACATGTCTTTTTCCTTTTTTTCTTGACTCATTTGGTCGGCAGATTTTTATAATCTGCCGACTCAAAATAGTAAAGTTATTGCAATTGCACTGCAAAGAATGGCTCACCAGGAGCAGGTTCAGTCAAAGTATCTACTTGCACTGCTACTGCACCAATATCAAATGCTGCAAGACGTCTGTCTTCAGGAGTGCCGCCTGGCCCATTTGCATTGATATCAGTAACGTCGGTAAAGTTAAAGCGACCAATAAGCCCGCGATCAACATAACCCAATATGCCAAACGTGCCACGGAATCGCGCAACATCAAATGGCGCTGCATCTGCAAGGCCTAAATCACGCGTAATTGCAGCAGTTCCCTCAACAACTTTGAATGTGTCAAACAATTCTGTTGGTGTTAAGCCGCCGACCGTTATGTTATCCATTAATGCCGTTGATGCTAATATACCCGTTTCCATACGTGTCACGGTAACGGTTGTTGGTGGATTAGTTGTAACAGGAGCTTGGATAACCCCATCTTGCAATCTATCAACCAACGCCATCGCGCCGCTATTAAAACTTTGAGGTGGTAAAATAAGGTATAAATTACTGCCACCAAGCATATCAAAGTTGCGATTGCGTATTGGTGTTTCAGGCGTATCAGTTAAATAGTTAACATCAAATGCTCCCACATCACCAATTACAAATGCTTGTGACTGAGTTTCATCACTATCAAAAATGCGATCAAACGTCATGGTGCCACTGCCAAAATCAAAATTTACTTGAGCTGTATTAAACAACACATCAGCAAACGTTGCCGTCATATTTGATTGATCGCCACGCACAACACCCGCACCTAACCCAAAGAATGATCCTGCGCCAGCTACAAACCGAGCACCTTCACCATTCATCAAGAGAGTGAATGTTATCGAGTGGCCCGCATGGCTTACGGTATTACCCACTTGGAATGACCCGCCCTCGCGTGTGTTGCCTTCTCCCATGATGAATTGTCCGCCATCAGTCAATTCGAGCGTAAAGTTGGTTGTTGGGATTTCAAAAATAGTATCGCCAAAATCGCCTGGCAGTATGCGATATAATGTTTCAACACCAACATATGCTTGCGGTTCTAAGATTGCTTGTGATTGATCAGCCATAACGATTGAACCCGTACCAACAATGCGAATACGGAATGGATCGGTATTCTGCACGCCATTTCCGTAGCCAATAATTGGTGAAAAATCATTACGTGGATTTGTCGCCAATACTGAATCAGTTGGATTTACTGAGTTGTCGATTGCTCCCAGCGTTGCATCAAGATTGGTAAATAATTCTGATGATTTAAGCGTGTCATCAAAACGCAACTGCGCATTCTCAGTGAATGTTACTACTGCAGATCCAAGAATCAATGTTGATCCTGGCTCCATCAACAATACCACCTCGCCGCTGAAGCGAATAGTGCCAGGAACGGTGAAGCTACGTAAATCTAACGTACCGCCTTGCATCACCCGTATGGTATGTTGCAATTCAGAGAAAATTTCCAACGTGTCATCGCTCGTGAAATCTGGTCCCATCAAGAATGGGCAGATATTATCAATAATAACATCTTCATTAAGATCGATACGGCCAGAACCATTTGCTATGAAGCTCATACCATTCACACCAAGTGTTGTTTCTGTGTAAATAGAATCTCTGTTGCGATGTGCTGTGTTGATGCCTATGCGACCATTATTTTGTAATACGATTAATGCCGTTGCTGCTTCTGCTGGCCTGCAACTACTTAACCAAAGAATTTCACGTACATAGCCACCGTCAATAACAACGTTGACCGGATCGCCAATACGTGAATCTTCAATTTGTAGCTGATCTATTGTTCCTTGTATCGCCGGTAATGAAACAATATTTTCAGGCAACACTGGCGGACACATGGTAACGTTCACATCACAAATCATGTATGGCGTATACGTAGTGAAGTCTTTGATAGTTGATATCCAATTGAGTGTATAGTCTGAATATATTTGATCAGGCCCAACAATAACTGTTTCTGGTTGTTGGAAGTTCAGATTAAGTTGCCAATCAGCAACGCCAACCTTACTTGCAAATACTACTTGTTGTGGAGGCAATGAAACAATACCATTACCACTCTTGGTAACCATAGTGCCAATACTCGCAATGAAATCTGGCAAGATACCAAAGAAGCCGTTTGTATCAACAAAAATACCGCCTTGTCCTGTTACATTACTTGTATCAGGTTGTGCAATCAAACCGCCGCGTGTTGCAAATGAGAAGAAATTGCCGGCAATAAGAAGTGCTGGTTGTGTATTGAATGGGAATCCAGGGTCGCTGAGTGGTGGTTCCACATCAGTACCAATTGAGATGTTACTTGCCCAGCCTAGGTAGATATTATGAATAGATCGTTGACCTGTTATATCAGTATCACCAATAGCTTTAATAAGTTGGGAACTGTTTTCACTTACCGTAAGGAATAGATCTTGTGGAACCAAAGGAAGTGCTCGATCAGTTGGCGCTCTAAAACAATGCCGATCGTGCATTACATCAAGATATACATCCCGATTAACAAGCGAACAACAATCGCATGCTTCAGCACCAATCAAGGTACCAAGAATCATTTCGCGACCCGTTCCATTGTCAACAGCATATCCATTACCGTAGAAGATAAAATTACTTACATTCGGTACGGGGAAACCATCAAAAACATTATTTGGAACTAGAAGGTCAAGACCTGTTAATGCTACATCAGTATTTATCAAGAACCGTGAATCAATAAATGAAATCTTTGGTCTTGGTGATCGGTGATGTCCTTGTAATGCTCTAATGAAGAAATGCTCACCACCAATGTATGTTGGTTCTGAATCAGTATCATTTGCTTGGAAAACTAAATGGTTCTCATCGGTATGCGCAAGTGATGTTGCATGTAAATTCATGCAATTATTCACTAACATTGCAGCTTTATTATACCGTCTTAATATACCGCTTGTAGTTTCCGCACCAGAACGAATTGGGAAAATCACTTGATTACCAATTCCTGGGAATAATGGTCCACCGAATGGGAAAACATGCAATGAGAGAATTTCTAAACGAGAATTAAATTGGAATGGTTCATCTGAACCAAAGACGTTCAATGTACCTTCGACATCAAATACAATGTCTCCTGCGCCGCGTGTTAATGTAGCTGGATCAACCGTAAATACAAATGGATCAGCTAAATCATCGTTCACCAGACCTTGACAGTTGACACCTGATCTGAAATAAATACCTGATTGATTACCAAGCAATATCCGAGCGGGAATAGATGCAGGATTTAAGTTTCCATCAACAATAAATGCAGAATAATTACGGCATTTAGTAATCGTAGGTGTTGTTGCCCATTCATCGCTACCGCAGCAACAATCTTTTGCACGAACATCTGAACAATCAGGAGGACAACATGGGCCGGTCATTACTGCTATGTCGCCAGTACATGGACACTGATTGCTCGCCAAACCGACATAATCTATGTACGAATTATCCGCTACTTCTAATGTGCCATTCGCTCCCAATACAAAACCATAGCGAATACCATCAAATGCGCCCTTGAAGTTTACAAGATCTTGTGCCGCACCCAAATCAGTAAATGGATCAACTAATAATTCAAAACAAGTAGCATTACGGTTAATAACGAGTAATGCAGAAGTTGGATCACCATATTCATCGGGGCATGTGCATGCAAGATCAAGTCTTGTTATCGCATTTCTTCCCGCCGCTTGCGTGCGGTCAATAGTAGAAAGTGTAATTAGATCTGGTGTCGTCGCGCTTGTATAAGCACCTGCAATAATATAAGCACCCGTATCAGCAATATCTAAAATCATTTGCCCCGTACCACAATTGGTAGGATTAAAAATGATAAACCCTTTTGATCTATCATCTAAAGTAAGGGATGAAGAAAGATAGCTGATTAAAGATTGCGGCCCAATTTCAATAGTTATATTATCAGCATCTTGTGTATGTACGCTATCACAACGGCTAAACACAATAGCTGGTGGCGATGTATATTCATCCCTATCTGCCATGTATTCATAAAATTGCACAGGACCGTGCGTTGAATCAGAAGTAAACGTTAAGGTACGTCCACCACTCAGAAGAAACACTACGGTGCCTTCACCGGACATGACAATTAAAAGAGGAGCTCCAGGCGTTGAACCTACAAAGGGTGATCCCAAGAAGGTCAAATCAAGACCGCTCGTCATATCAAAAGTGATAGTGTGGCATGCAGCAACGGTAAGGTATAATTGCGATTCGCCTGCTACATTGCCTTCTACGCTCACATTACCATTAATAAGTGTAACATTAACGTCTGCGGTGAGAGCACTAATAGTGGTACCTGAAACAGGTAATTCGATAGTGCCGCCACTTGCATCTAGTATTAAATCTTCATCAGTAACATTGGTAACAACTGGTCCAACCCAAGTCACTGCATATAACGCTGGTATATACCACATACATACCAGTAATGCTAGAAGATGCGACAAGGATCGTCGTTTTTTCTTCATACGCTCTTCCTTTTTTTTGAAAGTGTTCTATCCGACACAAAACATATGAAATATCTAAAAAAATTATGCTTTATAAAAGCCTTTTTCCTCTCCGTTTCTCCTTCTTGATATATATGTTCGCATACTATAATATTCTTATCACTCATAAAACTATTAGCACAGAATGTCAATTAATTTTTTAGCAAAAAATATGATGTGGTGAAGATATTACACTATAAAAAATAGAATTTTCCACACATTAAAAATTGTAGTACCAAACACATGCATAAAGCATGTTTTTTGTACATCACCAATTCATTGCTTTTGTGAACATAATGAAAAAATATAGCCGACGCAATATCTTGCAGTCACGGAGCTGTTTTGAGCGCAATTGTTATATCATCTATAATATCGGGAGAAAGTTGAGCATCAAAAAATAATAATCGCTCAAACATTTCGGGAGTCGGAATGGCAAGTTTGGCAAGTGTTGGATGAACCTTAACTGTTTGTAGTGGAGAAAAGAAGTCAAATAATTTTATATATTTTTTTAATATAGAAACATCATAAATATACGTCAAAAAAGCATGCGCTTCTTCAACGTGATGTGATGCTATGGGAATCACAAATGAATCTATATCAACAAAACCGCCCGATGTAGGTAGTACAAAATCTATAGTCTCATAGCGCCTTACCGTATGTGCAATGTCACCGCTGATGGTTAAAATGAGCGGACATTCTTGCGAAACAAGTAAATTATTAATGCGCTCATCTGCATACATAACAACATGCGTTTTTTGCGCTATTAATAAACGTTTAATCGCGTCATATTCTTCATCACCAAGATGATCAATGCGACCAAATAAATAAAAAGCTGCTATTAAAATTAACTCGCGAGGAGATTCGCGCATGCCTACAAAATACGGCATGTGCTGCACATCAAAAAGGTCACTCCAATCAAAACTGTGCTTATTTTTAAAATAATTTTTATCTATGCCAAAACCATAGACACCCCAATAGTATGGTACGGAATATTCGTTGTCACGATCAAAAACATGGTTCAATAATGCGGGATAAAAGTCTTTAAAAAAAGGCAACTTTTTTTTGTCTATTTTTTGTATCAAACCATCTTTAATAAGAGGTGGAATCGCATAATCTGAAACCATAATAAGATCATATCCAAGCCCATGCGTAGCTTGCATTTTCATAACCACTTCTTCGTTACTTTCTGCGTAACTAAGGTTTACTTTTATGTGATGCGCCTTTTCAAAAGCATCTAAATAATCGGCATTAATCAGATTTGGCATCACCAATACATTAAGCTCTTTAGTTTCTGATCGCCATGTCAACATAAGGGGTATAAATAAAAATGCTATAAAAAGAACAACCCAAAATATAATCATACAGAGGCGAACTGCAGAGGCCATAAGATTCAATTTATGCATCATTTATTGCTCCCTCCCATATTGCAACCACGAAAACACGCCAACAGAAACTGCGCTGCTCACTAACATTAAGGTGGAAATAGCATTCACCATCGGAGTTGCACCAGATCGTATAAGCGCAAATAGATACACAGGCAATGTTTGTGCAGAAGGACCTGAACAAAAAAATGAAAGCACAAAATCATCAAATGATATAATAAATACCAGTAATGCAGATGATAAAAGAGCTGGAAATAAAAAAGGAATAACAATATAAAAAAAAGTTTGCGCTCGCGTAGCACCTAAATCATATGATGCCTCTAACAAATGTTCATCAAGTTCATTATAGCGTGCATAGATAATGGGCACGACATAGCCCAAACCAATCAGCGTATGTCCCGCTATAAGGGTAGTAATACCAAGAGGAAGTGATAAAACATAAAACGTAGCAAGCAAACCAACAGATATAACAATTTCCGGAACCGCCAATCCCAAATAAAAGAGTGGTAATAAAGAATTTAGCCCACTCGCGCGTCCATAAAAAATATATAAAGCACTTAAAAAAATACTTAAAAAAACCGATGTTGCAGCAACAATAATTGAATTGGAGAGTGCATCGTATACTTCGCTAGAAGCAAATAATTCTGCATACCAATCAGTAGTAAACCCAAGCCAATAGGTAGGGCTATCACCACGATTAAAAGAAAAAATCATCAAAATAACAACAGGTATATAAAGAAAAAGATATACACATGTTACAAAAACAGGGAATTGCCACTCCATCCAAGCGCGTTGAGTTTGCATTTTTTTACCCCTTACGTGCTGCCTTACCAATCGAAGAAATATACCATGACACACATCGAATAACAACGAATAATACGCAGGCACTTAAACAAGTAAATGCCGCACCAAGATGTTCATTGCCAGAAGATAACATATAATGGGTAATCAATGATCCAACGTAAAAATCACGCGAACCACCCATAATCATAGGAATTACAAATTCACCAAATGCGGGTATGCACACTAATAACAACCCCGTTTGTATGCCAGTGCGAGATAAAGGCAATGTAACATGAGTAAATGTCTGCCATTTAGTAGCACCTAAATCCTGTGAAGCTTCAAGCAATTGTACATTAACTTTTTGTAGAACACTATAAATAGGCAAGATCATAAATGGCAAATAACAATATACCATAACGCAAAGCACCGCAAAGTTATTATGGGCTAACAAAAGTGGCTCGTGAATCACGTGTAGCATTTTTAAAATAGTATTGATAAGACCATGACGTTCAAGTACAAAAAACCATGCATAGGCTTGCGTTAGAAAATTAGTCCAAAAGGGTAGCGTCAATAAAAACAGAAGAACAAGACGCCACTTTTTCACACGTAACGCTATAAAATAAGCAACAGGATAGCCTATAACCAAACATAACAAGGCTGTTAATGCAGAAAAAATGAGAAGCATTCGGTTTGAGCGAGTATATAAAAGTTTTCATGGTGAACCTATAATTCAGAATCTTAATTTAGAGATTCCCAATGGTACTTTTTTTGCTTTACTTGGGCCGAGTGGCAGCGGAAAAACTACCATGTTGCGCATGATTGCTGGATTTGAGCATCCCGATAAAGGTCGTATTTATATTGGAGATGAAGATATTACGGACTTTCCTCCAAATAAGCGACGTGTAAACACCGTATTTCAAAATTATGCACTGTTCCCTCATCTGAACGTGTTCGATAATGTTGCCTATGGTCCACGATTGCATGGCATGCATCCTGATATTGTCACAGAAAAAGTTATGCTCACTTTGGAAAAAGTACGGCTCGCTCGTTTTAGTAAAAAAGCAATAGGGCAACTTTC
>Ga0207081_1131_pt1 | contig 13885 bp, 19 predicted proteins | sample Alteio_BWMinHeat_59_FD_153524 | JGI IMG/M metagenome (GOLD analysis project Ga0207081, IMG submission 153524) | Enriched cells from forest soil in Barre Woods Harvard Forest LTER site, Petersham, Massachusetts, United States -... | ecosystem: Environmental > Terrestrial > Soil > Temperate forest >... | reverse complement strand
ACAAAGTGGCAAGATTCGTGAGCTTTTAGAAGAGGTAAGACTTTCTCCAAAAGATCTTATCTGTCCAATATTTGTTCAGGAAAATTTGAAATCAAAAATTCAAGGAGAATCAATGCCTGGATTTGATAGGCTTCCACTCAAGGATGTTGTAGATGAGGTAAATTCTATTGTTGATTTGAAGATCCCAGCAATTATGGTATTTGGAATTCCAGCAACAAAAGATGATAAAGGTACATCGGCATTTTCACAAAATGGAATTGTACAAAAGGCAGTATCTGATATTAGAAAAAACATTGGAAACAAAATAGCAATAATGTCTGATGTCTGTCTTTGTCAATATACCAGCTCAGGACATTGCGGATTAGTAAAAGGAGACAAAATAGATAATGATTCTAGCTTGGATGTTTTAGCAAAAGTAGCTGTTAGTCAAGCGCAAGCTGGTGTCGATGTAGTATCACCTTCTGCAATGATGGATGGACAGGTCAAAGCTATACGACAGGGATTGGATGATGCGGGATTTACTGATGTTGCAATAATGTCACATTCTGCAAAACATCGTTCTTCACTTTATTCGCCATTCAAAGACATGGCACATTCGGCACCACAGTTTGGAGACAGGAAGACTTACCAGTTGCCTTATACAAATCCAAAAGAAGCTATGAGGGAAGTTGAAACCGATATCGCAGAAGGGGTTGATATTGTAATGATAAAGCCGGCATTGGCATATCTTGATTTAATTGCAATGACTAGACAAAAATTCAACGTTCCTATTTCTGCCTATAGCGTTTCTGGTGAATATTCGCTGATAAAGGCAGCAGCCATGCAAGGATGGATAAATGAAAACGAGGTCACGATGGAAATTCTGACTGCAATCAAGCGGGCTGGTGCAGACATGATAGTCACATATCTTTCCAAGATTGCTGCAAAGGCAATAAATGGATAGAACATGAGAGACGACGACGGTTTTGAGATAGACCGTGCCTTTGATTTACTGCCGCATGTAGTAGGGGCAAGCTGGGCATCAGTATGGTTTCGCTTGAACAAAATAAGGCGACCAACTCAAGAAGAATTTAGAAACAAGGTTGTTGAATATTTAAAAATGCTAGATGTTTTGGTTGATTCTTATCCAAAGTCAGGAGAATTTTTAGCAATGACCTCACATGTAAAACGAAAATACAATGAGGAGATAGAAAATATTCTTGCTGGCAGAAACCCAGAAATAGAAAAAAGATTCAAACGCTATATAGATTATGGCTAGATCTCTTTTTTAAAATCATCAAGAAATTTTTTCATTATTTTTGTTCTACGACTTGCTTCTTTTTTTTGCTGCGTTTGTATTCATCTTTTTTTCTAAAAGTAAAAGTTTTTTGTAAAAATGATCCAATGTCCAATTATTATCATCAGGATTTCTTCTTTGGCAAAAGGGATCTAATTTGTTGTAAAATGGTCTTTTTCCAGAACCTCCTACAGAAAACGTTCTAGCTATGCCTATTGCTCCTATTGCATCTAATCTATCTGCATCCTGAAGTATCCTTCCCTCAATGGTACTTGGAACCATGTCGCGTGAAAAGCTGTGGTCCCGTATTGCATCAGATATTATTTTTATCTCATCTTTATCATATCCTTGATTTTGTAGAATTTTCTGTGCTACGATAGAACTTTTTATCGAAGACGTTTTTGATTTTTTGTCTGATTTTGGAAATGATATGATGTCGTGTAATAGAACAGCTGCAAGAACCAATTTCATGTTTGCCTTCTCTTTTTTTCCAATTTTTTCTGCATTTTTGTAAACCCTCATTATGTGTTCAAAGTCATGCGCTGAATCATTTTTTTCCATTATTTTTTGGATTTTGATTTTTAGTCTTTCAAGTGACCGCAAGTTGGATTATGGAATGGTTTGGCTTTTATAAATTTCAGCTTTCTTCTACAGTTTCTTTGGATGTCTATCTGGTTACATGTTTTAGGTGATTTCATTCGCCAAAAATATCAAATAACCATATAAAAAGGGAAAAAATTCCAAAGTTATTTGATTTGGGTGTCTATTATCCAAAAAACTAGATGAATCGTACAATATACTTATTAATTATTTTCACGTAATGGAACCATGAGCAGCAAAGCGTGGAAATGTTATAGGTGTAATCTGACTTTTACTGATGAATCACACGCAATGCTTCATGAGGATCTCTCCAAACATAGTGTACGTGAGATCCAAATGGTAAAAGCGTAGAAATTTTTTCAATTCTATAATCTAATGCATGCCATAAAAATAGATGAAAAATTTTTTCTAATGCCGATTCTTAAATCATATCGTGGGAGAAAATCACCGAGGGTTTGATGAACCAAATCGCAAGCAGAGACAAAGAAGACAAAAAAAGATAAAAAATGCAGAGGGGGGGATTTGAACCCCCGAACCCCTAAGGGAAAGGATTTCCTATTGCCATGATCTTGAGTCCTTCTCGGTTGGCCGGGCTTCGGTACCTCTGCAACGAGAAATTCAAACTCTGATTATATAACTGAAATGCTAAAATCTTTGATAGCTGTCTTGTCTGAATTAGTAATTAGGCCTGCGATATTGTATAATTGAAACTATGGAAGCTCTTCTGATTCTGGAGCACAGTGCTTGTGTACCCATTTTCCAGACGGGACTTTTGAAATTTCACTTCCTGCTTTGATTGGAGCCTCACATTCAGAACAGGTTGTTTTAAACTTGGCTTTCATGAATGTGAAAGATATCTGCTAGGAGATAAACTGTGTTAATGGTAAATACTTGAGTAACAATTAGTAAAGATCACAAATAATTCTATACTTGAAGGTTAGAAATAAACTCAAGATGTGGACCTGCTCCCATACCTTCAATCATTTTCTCTATTTTTCCATCAAGACCAATGAGATATGTTATTCGTTTTGTATACATGCCAAGAGTTCCCTTTGCATCATACAACGACGCTATCTTCTTTCCTGGATCTGACAGCAACTTGAACGGAAGTTTGTGCTTTTGGCTGAAATTCATATGGGAATCATTTGAGTCATTATTTATTCCAAGAACCTCATAATTTTCTGAGATCTTTGCGTAATTGTCCCTAAATCCAATGACCTCTGCAGTACAGCCAGGTGTATTGTCTTTAACATAGAAAAACAAGATAATCTTCTTCTTACCAAAATAATAAGAGAGTCTTACCTTTTCACCGGTATTTGATTGAAGTTCAAAATCAGGAGCTGGATCACCTTTTTTCATTGCATTTCACAAAAGTTGATTTGGGTTCTTATTGGGTAGGGTTTGGCTGGTCTTCAATTCCTAACCAAGCATATCCCTTTTGTTCTAATTCGTCTGCAAGCTCTTTTGGTCCGTCTTTAACTATCCTTCCTTGTCCCATAACATGTACATAGTCAAGCTTGTCAAGGAATTTTAGAATTCTCGCATAGTGAGTAATAACAATAACAGTCGCATCTTTTTTTGAAACTTGATTAATTGCCTTTGCAACTGCTTGAACTGAATCAATATCAAGTCCAGAGTCAGGTTCATCTAAAATTGAAATTGTTGGTTGTAGCACTGCCATCTGTAAAACCTCAGATCTCTTTTTTTCTCCGCCAGAGAATCCTTCATTTAAATATCTTGACAAAAAGTCATGCTTTAGACCTACTTGATCAAGATTCTTTTTTAGATAATTTTGAAATTCTCTGACCGTCAAAAAGACTTCACGGTTTTGATTGTCAAGTGCTTTACTCAATGCATTGTATGAAGTTCTAAGAAAATGTGAATACCCAACCCCAGAAACTTCAGTTGGATACTGGAATGCTAAGAAGAGTCCTTTCTTTGCTCTTTCATCAGCGGATAAATCTAGAATGCTTGTACCATCAAGTAGTATGTCACCACTTGTGACCTCGTATTTTGGGTGTGCAAGTAATGTATATGCTAATGTACTCTTACCAGAACCGTTTGGGCCCATTATTGCATGAACCTCGCCAGGACCAGTCTTCAGGTTTACTCCCCTGAGAATCTCTTTTCCTTCTCGTTTAACATGCAAGTCCTTTATCTCCAGTATTGCCATTGAATTACTAAACGATTTTTCTATATATAAGTCAACGAAAAATTAGCTGCCTCTAATTTAACAACATTTGGGAAATTCTGCCTCAATTGATTTTTGAGTCAATCCTTTTCTAATTGTATCGCCATACTATAACATGGATTTTGAAAAACTGTTAGATGAGATAATGAATACTGACAAACACATTCGATATGCAACTGTCTGCGACATGGAAGGGAAGGAAGTACAAACCAGAATTAGAGATGGAGTAACTCCGCTCCTAAATGAAGACGAAACTAAAGAAACACTTCATTATGCAGCAAGTGCTTGGAAATCTCGCAACAAGTTTGCGCCAAAAATTGGCAAGGGAAAATATGTTTTGGCTGTCTATGAAAATCTAAGGAGACTGACATTGCCTTTGGGAACTGATCATATGCTTCTTGTGACATGGGGAATTGATGGTGGTCAGGTGGACATTATAGAACGAATCCAGAACATATTGTCTGGAGATTATACACGCAATTGGTAAAACAAGAGATTCCATAAAACAAATCTCTTTTTCCTAGAAAGCTTTATCATTTACAGATGAGTGTAATTACTACGGATTACAAATTATTATACGAAAAGGTTATGAGCCTGGATCCTAAGATTCGCTTTGCTACAATTTTTGATATGAGTGGAGAAGTTATGTTTAGTGGACACCGTGACGGTGTAGAAAATCTTCTTACACCTGAAGAGAGCCAAAAATCAATGCAGCTTGCAATCAATGCGTGGAAATCTAGAAACGAAGTATCTGGCAAGATAGGAAAAGGAAAATATGCTCTAGTAGAATATGAAAAATTAAAACGAATTACAATGCCCTTGGATTCGGATCATATTCTCTATATCACTACAGACGTCGAGGCTGATCACGCTCCTATTATTTACAAAGCTCTTAGGTTAAAACAAGACTTGCTTCACAGCCCAAGTGGAATGCCGTAAGAATCATACCCATAAATCTAAAAAATTTAATGACAAAAATTGCAACTTTATTTGATTACTTCATTCTATAACACAATACACGAAAATTATCAAATACATGCAAATTGAGCAAATCAATCCACTGTATTACGAAGGAAATGAGCTATGCTGTTCAGAAAGGTTTGATGAGGCTATAAAATGCTATGATAAAATTATCAAGATTAATCCAAATTCTAGGGTTGCATGGGGTTACAAGGCTCATGCTCTTTCAAAATTAAAAAAATATGATGAATCCTTTGCATGTTACCAGAAAGCTCTAAAATGTTAGAATCTTAATATGATTTCTGAACTGGTCAATTGATTTTTTAAGAGCGGCTGATTTTGTAGACCGTTGACCAAACGATTACAATTATTTCAGTTTGCATTTGCGGCAATAGGAGTAATTGGTATTACGGTGTCAATAGTAGGCAAAGACATTACAGGAATAGTAGAATCATGCATTATACTCTTTATGGCAGTAATGGCTGGCTTTCTTGATTCATACATCAAGAAAAAACAAGGTACGAGAAATAAGCTATAGATTTTGTAGTAGAAATCATGCGTAATGTATTTCAATTCTGGTTTTAACATTTGTTTTAGTATGACACTAGAAATGCCAAAGGATTCCATACTTACCTATGGATGGTTTTACTATACAAGGGGACGTGCATCTGGCATACACAAAAATCATTATCTCGTACAAGGAATTTGGAAAACTGTCTGTGGCTGTCACACAATAAGTATGACGGACAGACCCAATATTAGATTCGTAAATGAAAGTGATCTTTTCAAGAACAAGCGTTGTAAGATATGCATGCATATCTTAGAGCGCCAAACAAGATTTGATTTAAGATAAGAAAAAATTTACTTGCATGTATAGTTACCAAATTGACCTGTCAAACCAGTAGCCCTAGTTACATGACTTCCCGACGTGTCATTTTGTATTACTAGTTGACATGATATGTTTTTGGTTAGATGTGTGCTGTGCAGCTTACTAGTTAGAAATAATGCAGCTATTACGGAAGAATTTGTGGGGTGTTTTTGGGTGTCGAAATATGTGTGGCCTATTATTTCCGGTATCAAAATCATTAGTATAACTAGAATGGCAAATTTGTTAATTGATTTTCTCTTTAGATCCAATATTTTTTTTACTCGTATTTGATATATTAAAGTAAAACATGATTGTCAATTTTTTGAAATCGTAAAATTGTAATCAAAGTGAATTTTTATATGGTTTTATTTGTAAGATGATTCCATATGACTAAAGATAACAAGAAAAAAGACGAAACATTAAAAACTAAAGAAAAAACTGAAACCAAAGTCGATGGTAAAACACTGTATGACTTGTATAGGCACACTACAAAGTTAATTAAATAAACTCAGATATTTTGATAATCAAAGGTACCATTAATCATTGTATGATAAAATAAAAAGAGAAGGGTTAGTTTTTGGCTAACGAAGGTCGTAATGTGATTTTCATCTTGTATACTGTCAGAATTTCTTTGCATCTATTTCGTATGGTTACCTCGGTTATTCCGGCAATACTTGAGACATCTCTCTGCAAAATGCTTTGTCCAAGCAGTGTAGATGCTATGTAAAGATACGCAGCAGCTAATCCGTTTGGAGCCTTTCCGTCCGCAAGACTGTGGTCTTGGGTCTTTTCGGCAATCTCAGCAGCTAATCTCTCAACTCTTACCTCAAGCTTTGCTAGGTTTGCTATTTTTGATATGTACTTGTCTAGGGTCACAACGGGTGCTGTATTGGAACCAAGCTCCATCACCAACATTCTATAGTATTTTGCAGTCAGTTTCACATTCATTTTTTCATCTTTTGAGCTTCCAGTTGCCTTGCATATTTCATCAAGAGATCTTACAACATCGCATTGTTTGCAAGCCATGTATATTGTAGCTGCAGACATGCATGATACTGATTTGCCCTTTGCTTCAAACTGACCTTCAAAATTTCTGTAGATCATCGATGCACTTTCTATGACATTTCTTGACAACGATAGTGATTGACATGTTTCGCCGATCTTTGATAAAATATTTGCAAGTCTCCTCTCCCTTGGAGAAGACACTCTTATCCTAGTCTGCCATTTTCTCAGATTGTACATCTGATTTGCTACTTCACTATTGATTGTCTTTCCGCTAAAGTCCTTTGTGCCTAATGCTATTTCTGTTCTGATTCCCAAGTCATGCTGTGAATAAGTTGTTTGCCCCGTTGCTCTTGCAAGCTTCATCTTGTCTTCGAGGTTTGTTGCCCGTGATTCTGGGCCATAATCTGACATTTGTTCCATTGCAACCAAGCCGCAGCCAGAACAAATTTTTTCTCCATTATGAATGTCATCGATTAATGACGACTGACATTCTGGACAATGTGTTTGTAGTTCTGTTATGTTCATCTTTTTCTTCCTCTAAATCGCTTTGGTCTTATTGCAGGAGTTTCTTCACCCATGAAAACTTTTTTTCCGATATGTTTTTGGATGTTATTTGTTAGCGGTGTCGCAGATGCATATGGTGCATCAACAGGACCTATCATTTCTGATACTTTTGCAATTTTTGTGCCAGTATTGTCTACTAGCAATTGGCCGTCACGCAGTGGTTTAGACAGTCTAATTATGACTCTACCGCTATTGGCCAAATGCAAAACTTCGCCTACCTCCTGCAATTGATTTCACAGTCAATTACTGTTATCAATAGAGTTCTGTCAACATTACTTTAGCTCTAAGCTAGGGAGATCTTTATTTTGATTGTTTTGCACGTTTTGAAACAAGTTTTTCAGAAATCATTGATATGATTTTAGATTTTGGTTGGCCTTTTGGAAGTACGATATATCCTGACCTGACAAAAGGCCTTCTTGGAAATCTGACCTGATCATTTGTTTCGCTAGGTTGCAGACCGGCTGCTTTTGCGGCATCAATTAATTCTTTTAGCGAAGGATCAAAAACACTTTTTTCGCGGGAAACTTTTCTGCCCATTTTTTTTGGTAACGTCTTGTTAAAATAATCAAGCCAGATTACGATGTGTTCGTAATCTTTCATGTAATCACTTTATCAAAATTGCATTAACCGCGCCATCTTGACCAGGTCTTGATATTACTCTACACTGACCAGCTTCTGTTTCCAGTATGGCACCCTTTGATATTACTCCACGTCTTTCATAATCGTTGTTTGATGGATTTTTTAAAACTTTTAAAATCTTTGTTCTTTTTACTTTGGCTCCTGGTGCTGCAAGATTAACAAAGTCTGTAGTCTTTAGTGCAAATTTTCTGCCATGCCCGCGGACTTTGCGAGTAACAGTTACTTGTTCTCCTGACAAAGTTTCAACAGGATATCTGTCAAGTTCATATTTTCTTCTTGTTCTGTTTGGATATCTTCTTCCACCTGTTATCTTACTTGTTGCAAGGTTCTCGACAGACTTCTTCATATCTTGTCGATAAAACAACTCTAATTTATACCATATATCCAGTTTCTGTAATTGATTAATTAAAAATGCAGATTCTGTACAGTTATAGTTGAACCGAAGTGGGCTGTGGATTTTCTTGAACTGTCTGCTGGGGTGTACTGCGAACTTTGGAGAATAGCTTCTGTTTGAGTAAATCCTTATCTCCCTGAATTCCAAAGTATTTTTGGAATTTGTCAGTTGTTGTATAGATCTTCATTCTTCCAACATTTTGGTGTTCTATGTAATCTAGCTGTTGTAAAAATCTCAAATGAAGATATACACCAGAACCACGTACCTCCACTAGTCTCTTTGAGGATATGGGTTGCATGTATGCAATATAGGAAAGAGTTTTCAGCGTAGCTGTTGGTAGTATGGGTTTAGATGCATACTTTCTGATAACCGCATTATATTCTGGTTTTAGCTGAAATACATAAGATCCGTCAGGAAGACTTGCAACCTCAATTGCCTTAAATGCCGACTTGGTCTTTTTTACGATATTTGTCATTATTGCCAGCGTTTTTGTCCTTGATTCTGTTCCAGAAGCCTTGATTAATTCCTCCATAGTAAGCGGTCTTCCTGCTGAATATAGCGCAGCCTCTAGTCTCGCGGTGGCCTCATCATCACTTTCTATTTTTCCCATCTATCCAAGTTTGAGTCAAAATGTACTTAAAAGAATGCTTTATGCGCTGTTGATCATGTTGTAAATTTCTATTTTACTAAGGATATCATGATGTCGTTTTCAGTCTGTTCTAGGTCAACCTTTACATCTCTTGCCAAAAATAAAATGGCAAAAAAGCACCGTACCACATCTATTAACTCCAGTCCGCTAACTATTGTTCTAAACGAGCCTGAACCGGTAGGGCGAATTTTATTTACAATAAGTTCTTCATATTGACCAATTATTTTTTCAAGAGAAATGAAATAATCATTAAAGTCAGGTACTTCTACCGGCTCAAACTGCATTTGTCGTCGGCTTGAACGAGGATTTGCAATGCTACCAATTAGGTTTTCAAGCACATTAAGAAGTTCATCTAGCGTGACAGGATAAGTTGATTCATGCCTGTATGGCATATTTATCAAATCAATGTCGATATCTTCCCTTTGACTGAGTGGTCTTTTTTCCATAGCTGCCTTTTGCAGGGCAAATATGCTTTCCACTTTCATTCTGTGAATCATAGCTGATGAAAGAGCGGCAATTCCTGCCACACGATAGTCTTTTTTACCTGTTTGATTTAGAAGTTTGACTAGAGTTTCTAGTATTTGTATAATGTCAATTGTCCAGACATCTTTTTTTGATATGTCAATTGGATTGAATAATACATTGATTGGAGGCTGTGAAATGCCACCGCTAGGGATGTCTTCGCTCACCATTACCAAAGTGACTTTGTGTTTATAATATCTAAACTATCTATTTTTTTGTCCGGCCTAGTCAATTATGAATGATTTAAAATTAATCTGTGAATAATATAGACGCTATTTACGCTTGTTTGTAAACAATCTTGTTTTAAAATAATATTAAACCGATTAGGCATATTTTTCTCGTTGACAAAAGAATCTTCAAAGCTAGATCTTGCTTGTACTTATTTGAAAAATAATCAGCCTATTTCAGCTCATAACATATTAATGACTTTGGCAGAAAGCGAAATGAAAAAAAATGACTTTAGAGCAGGCATACTTTTGTTGCTTGCTGCAGAATGCAAAATAAAACAGGGAAAAGACAAAAATGATGAACTATTACAGGCAGCGAAATTTTACCAAAAATTAGCAAAAAAAGAAAAACCATCTAATGCCAAATATGCCTACCTTTGTGCAGCGAAATGTTTTCTGCGAATTGGAAAATATGACAATGCAATGGATGCTTTTGCAAAAGCAAAAAAATACATTCATCATATCATAGAAGAGAAAAAACCAATAGTTGTTGTTGATGACAGTCCTGCCATAACACTAAAACTTAATGACTATTTGCAGAAACTTGGCTACAAAGATGTTCATACTTTTACAGATGGCCAATCTGCGCTAAAATCAATTAAAAAACTAATTCAATCATCACAAAACCCGATAATACTTCTTGACATGGACCTTCCTGACATAACAGGTGATGAGATTGCAAAAACACTACTAAAACTAAAACCAGACCTTTCAATCATACTGATTACCGCTGATGAAAAAACTAATCCGCGAGTAAGAAAGACCATAGGATGGGGTTCAACAGCATTTGTTCAAAAACCATTTACCATAAACGAACTAAAAAACGCACTTGATGTGACTATGTCTGGCAGTATTACGTGAGTAATAAAAGAGACATGTTAAGAAGATTAATGTCTTTAATTTGAATTCCGCTGATTCTATAATCTAAAATTTGTTCAGAGAATTTTTCAATGATTTTAGATGTGGGGTTTTTTTGTATGTCATCTATCTTCATGACTATGATCATGTTCCATTCTCCGTCTATTGTTGCAACAAAAAGATAGTTTGGAAAAGTTTTGACAAAAGCTTTGATTGACTCTATAATGCTGTCAACAGATCTTGTCACTTTGAATTTAAGAAAAAGTACTTCAAACTCGTCTGAGCTTGAGACTCCGCTCAAGATTGCCTTGTAGCCTTTTATGATTCCATTTTTTTCTAATCTCTCAATTCTTTTTCGAATTGTCCTGTCAGAAACATCCACCCCTAGTCTTTTTAGTTCGGTTGCAATTTCTTTTGATGGTGTCCTTGCATTTTTGTTTAGGATTGCAATAATTTTTTGATCAACCTCATCTAAATTTGACCAGCCTTCGTCTGACATAATATCATACAGTATGGTGTGCTTTTGAGTTTTATGTTAATGGTCCCACGCGCAGGACTTGAACCTGCGACAACCCGGTTTCTGTATGCCTGATAGGCTGACATCAGTTAGCCAAAAGCCAACCACTACAGCCGGAAGCTCTACCAGGCTGAGCTAGCGTGGGATTGATTTGACGTCGTATTTTCGTATTAAATAACTATCGATAATTTTATCTCAAGTTTTTATTGATTGAGAAAAGAATTCCATTTTTAGAATAGATCGAGAAAAATTTTGACCAAACAAACGGTATATATGCGATGACAAAAATCACGATCTCGTGTCTGAGGGTTCAGTTTCAGATGAGGGTTACGTTTGTGCGCCTTATTTGCATGATGAGAATTCATTTCAATTAAAGGACAATATGCAAAAATCTGCATACGTTGATGACATGTATTTTGTTACTGCTACATTTTCTGAAGATGGACGTGCTTATTTTCCATCATACGCAAACACCTATCTTCTTGCCAGATTTAAAGACCAAAAAACCATGATGAGAGAAATTGAAAAATACAAGCAAGCCAAGGCAACTTTTGTCTTTACAAAAAATGGTGAATTTTTCCAAAGAGACACAGGTGGTGATCTGAATTTGGTATCAGTGTATTATTTAGAACATGGGCAATCAAATGAAGATATGGTTGATATTGCTACAATTATTGGGAAACGCAACAAAGTCAGAAGAGCTGTGACAGGAAGTTTAGATCTTTCATCCACTAAAGATTCCAAGTTTACATTTCCATATGAACAAAACTTGGTTGTACTAGAGATAGCAAGCAATGATTCACATCAGAGCGATAACAAGTATTGTGAAAAAACAAGACGTGAAGTTGCAAGAAAAGGGATCAAAATAACAAATCTTGTTTCCCTTTCTGTAATTGATAAAATCAAATAGAAAAGTTATATACTCTGCCAAATTCTGTTTTGGTGATGAGTAAACCATCTGAGCTTGGTGCGCTAAAAATAGGTTCTTACATTTTACTTCCTGTTGATAGTCCTAATGCTGAACCATGTAAAATTGTAGAGTATGACACTAGCAAACCAGGAAAACACGGAGCTGCAAAAGCACGAATTGTTGCAGTTGGTATATTTGACAAGAAAAAATATCCACATGTGTCACCAGTTAGCGCACAGGTTCAAGTGCCACTAATTGACAAACGAGTAGGCTCTATTATTTCAAAAACTGATTCTATAACACAAGTGATGGATTCTGAATCATTTGAGGTCTTTGACGTATCCCAAATTGAGGATGAAATAAAGGATAAAATTGTCCAGGGTTTGGATGTTGAATACTGGAAGGTAATGGACAGAACTATTATAGTCCGAATTAAAGCTAGTTGAGGATGCTGATGATGAGGAGAAAAGCCTTCTGATATCATGATGAAGATTATGAGTATTGAGGCATCCAGGCTTTTCTAGGCACGATTTCCTAGAATAGAATTATACCATGCGAAAACCATATTGAATCCATGAAAGGTCTATGTCATGTTTGTCTGACATCAAACGTAGAGATTACAGTAAAGGACCATCTTACATTGTGTGAAAAATGCCTAAAAAAAGTAGCACAGATAGAAAAAAATTAAATTGATATACCATCATACAATTGAGATTTGAAATTAGCAGCATTATTCTCTGGTGGCAAAGACAGTACGTTTGCTATTTATCAAGCAAAACAGGAAGGACATGATGTGACATGTCTTGTAACAATTTTTCCACTATCTGATGAAAGCCAATTTCTTCACTATCCAAATCTTGCCATGACTATGTTTCAAGCGCAATCCATGAAACTGCCACAACTTTCTAGCTCTACGGTTTCAAACGACACCAACATTGAACTATCAGAATTAGAATTTCTTTTAGTACAAGCAAAGCAAGCTTTTGGAATTGAAGGAATAGTTCATGGCGGAATATTAAGCGAGTTTCAAAAAAATCATTTTGAAAATGTCTGCAGAAAATTAAACTTGAAAATAATTTCACCATTGTGGAATATAGATCAAAAAGAATACATGAAAAAATTAATTGAATTAAATTTTAACTATATCATTACAAGTGTTTCATCAGATGGTTTGGATGATTCATGGCTTGGTAGAGAAATAACAAAGGACGATGTTGATATTCTTGAAAAACTTTCCATAAAACATGGATTTAATCTGTCCTTTGAAGGAGGCGAAGCAGAAAGTTTGGTTTTAAACTGTCCTCTTTTTGCATCATCACTAAAAATCGTAAAATCAAATAAAACTTGGAATGGATACAGAGGAAGATTTGAAATAACAGAAGCAATCTTGGAATGATATCATGCTTGATAATTTAAAAAATGGCCTTAGGGCAGCATTGAAAAAAATAGTAAATTCTTCAGGAATAGACGAAGCACTAATCAAGGAATTGGCAAAGGACATTCAAAGAGCACTCTTACAATCTGATGTTAATGTTAAACTGGTCTTTGAGATAACAAAAAACCTAGAGGAACGTTCCCTCAAAGAAACTCCTCCTCCAGGGTTATCCAGAAAAGATCACATTGTAAAAATACTATATGATGAATTAGCAAAGCTTCTTGGTACTGAAAAAGAATATTCGTTCCAGCCAGGAAAGGTGAACAAGGT
>Ga0207081_1092_pt2 | contig 13909 bp, 14 predicted proteins | sample Alteio_BWMinHeat_59_FD_153524 | JGI IMG/M metagenome (GOLD analysis project Ga0207081, IMG submission 153524) | Enriched cells from forest soil in Barre Woods Harvard Forest LTER site, Petersham, Massachusetts, United States -... | ecosystem: Environmental > Terrestrial > Soil > Temperate forest >... | reverse complement strand
CCACTTCTGCGCGATGGCGAGTTGATCGCTAGTTAGGTTCGCGACAGTTTGCTTCACCATTGCAAGTTCCTGCGCCATTTGCGGAGAAGAGGTCGATGGCGGCGGGCTGGGACGCTCGTTAACGATGTCGGCGGGCGTCATCATCCACGTCTTGACATTGCCGAAGAAGGGAAGCTGGGGCGGGCGAGGAGGGATTTCCTGGCTTATCCATGGAGTCTCTCCCTTAGCGGCGACGGCGCTAGCGATAGCTTGCCACTGGGCGGTAGTTCCGTTGGCGTTCTTCATGCCGTCAGAACCGGCACGCGCGACGAAGAGCGCAGCGACGGCTTGTCCGAGCGCGACTCCGGCGGCGACGTCACTGGCGGAAGCCTTCCCGGCAAGTTGTACGACCAACTGCTGCTGGGCTGCCTGCTGGGTGATTTGAGCGACGGCGGTCGGGAAGAGCAGCTGAAGCAACGTGGAAGTTACGGCGGAGACTGCCGCGTCTTCGGAGGGATAGGAGGGCAGGTTGGTGGTCGGCATCAGCGACTGGATGCTGCTGCTGTTCTTGGATGGCGACAGGCGGTTGTACTGGTACTTGTAATACCAAGCGACCTTCAACGCTTCATACTGCGCGACGGCGACGTAGCTGTACGCACGTGCCGCGTATGGCGGATTGCCGAATGGAAATTGCGGAAAGGCGAAGGGATTGGCGGCACTGGGGACCGGGTAGGTGCCGTCGGGATTCGGTTCGGGAGGCAAGTCGGATTGCGCAACCAGTCCGCGCAGGATTTCGTTCCAGCGCAGGACGCCGCTGCCGCTCCAAAAAGCGATCATATTTTTTTGATCGTTAGTGATTGCCGCCTGTTGAGACTTGATGGAAGTCAGTTCGGCGACATAGGCAGGATCGGTGACGGCGGCGGGAGCAGGAACCGCGATCTGCGTGGGACTGCTGAGTACGATCATCTTCCACGTGCCGGCGTTGGCGTCGTCATTCTCCGGGGTGAATACTGGAAGAGGGGGTGCGGGCGCGACCTGCTTGTCGCAGGTGACGCTCATCAGCATGACTGCTAAGGTGCAGAAAACCGAGAGGACGGAACGGACCATATGTCGAGGGACGTTCATTGTTTCTGACCTCGTTTTGCGAAGTGAACCGTGTAATCGAAACCGGTGGTGATGGTGGTGGATTGCCCGACATTGCGTCCGTCGACGACGTATCCGTAAGTGAACTGGTAGGCGAGGTTATGGAGCGGACCGGGGATGGGGTACATCACCATACCGCTAACACGCGACAGGTTCATCATGTTGGAGATGAACGGCATGTCCTGGCGGCGGATGTCGCCGCCACCTTGGGTGCGCTGCTGGAAGAAGAGCCCCTGGAGCATCAATCCGCGGCGGAACCATCCGCCGCTGACGACATAGTCGAAGACATTGGGCATTTGTACCTGGTTGGTGAGGAAGAGCTGGCCCTCGGTGAAATAGCTGTTGCGATTGAGGGTAACGTTGTCACGCCAGGTGTAGGCGGTCGATCCGGTGAGAAACCAGCCGCGGTTGGACTGGAAGTTAAGCGTGCCGCGGGCGGCGATGCGCTTGGCGCCGAGACCGATGGAGAGGGGCTGGAAGTCGGGCGTGTAGCCGGTCATGGGAATGCCGCCGGCGACGACGGCGAAAGCGCGGATGCGACCGGCCTCGGTGAAGGGACGGTCGAGGAAGTTGTATTTGGCGCCGAGGGAGAAATCCTGAAAGCCGCGCATGCTGTGGAGAACGCCCTGGCTGGCGTGGGTCCAGACGTAGGGAACGCTGACGAGCACGTCTAGGCGGTCGGTGATGCCGTAATTGCCGGTCCAGCTAACGGACTGCGTTTTCACGGTGCCTAGATTTCCGTTGGTGCGCTCGAGCGGGCCTTCCCAGTATTGGTTCCAGGTGTCGTGCGAGTAGAGGGCGCCGGTGAAGAGCGTCTTCCTGGGAATCATGATGGCGTCATCGACGGTTTGCGCGTGCAGCGTCGCAGAGAGCGATGCGAGCATAACCAGCGGCGGCAGTAGTTTCTTTAAAGGCTTTGGGCAAAGCCGATACACCACAACGCCGAGTCTGGCCGGCAAACTCCCGGTGTTCGGCCTGTGGGGGCGGATGGGATGCGAGGGAAAGCACACCTGCGATAACTCTACGAGCGCACGCGCAAACGTCATGTTCCTCTCCGAGTGAACTAAACAACTGAAGCAAGTCCAGACATGGCAGGCCGGTATTCGTCTCCCGTCGGTCGGCTCAAATCGTTCTGAAATTCCGCCCGAACACATAACCGCCGGTAGTGACAAAGCAGTGCCGCAGTGGAGAGATGGCTAGCTCCGCCAGACCCAACACGGGGAATACCTAAAACTTAAGTTGGACACTTTTAATTACGGCAGCGGGAAGGAACAATAGTTCAAAATGACTATCGGCGATGTTTTGGTGGGACTATTTGTCGCTGGGGGAAAAACAAAGTCACGGAGCGGGGGTGAAGACGGGAGTCCGCACGGGAATGCTGGGGAAGCAAATCGGGGACTGTCCCCGTTGGAATGGCGAAACGAACATCCGGCAATACTCCAGACAAACCGAGGGATCTCAGAAGCTCGTGGCTTTCCTCGTAACGCGGAAGCCGAGCCGTGCGAAGGAATTCTATTGTGACGCGACACGCAGGTTGAAGTCTTGAAACCGTACGCGTTCCGATTCCGCGCACCTAAGACCACGATCACGCTTCCGGCGAGAGACGAGATTTTGGGCGTTTGGCCGGCTGCACGGAAGTTGCGATTGAACTGAGAGTAAGTTCCGTGTCGCCCATCCAGGAGTTGCTCGCAGCATGCGCCCCTTCTACGATCAGCTTCCGCGAACTACCGTGGTTGGACCACCTCAGCGCGGCGCATCCAAAAATAGGTGGCGAGCACGGCCATTACGAGATTGAATCCGATGCCGAACTCTCCGAGGATGTATTTCGCGCGGCCAGTGCCAGCTGCGTGGATTCCGCGCAACCCGCGCTCTCGATCGATCCTCGAATATGACTGCGCGAGAAGTGGGAAGTAAGGTTTCATTTCTTCGCTGTGCTTCCAGACTTCATTTCCTCGGCTCGCGCTGGAATGATCACGTCCGCTACCCCATACATCTTTCGGTTTAGTTCGTGCATTCTGGCAAGAAGTGGACCATACGGCTTATAGAAGCGGTCGACGATTCCCTTATTGGAGTCCCGGTTAGAAGCCTCCGCATGAGGATCATCGGGATCGTTGTCCTGATACTTGAACCACTGCCATCCGATGCAAGCTCGGGACTCGAGCAGAGCCAGGACAAAGTTTTCGTAAAAGAGACCTCGGTCGTCCTGGGTATGAACGAGCCAGCCTGCGCCGGTGCGATTCGGCATACCGGAATCTTCACCCTTCGCGTAAAACTCGGTCACGAGGAAAGGCTTGCCGGACTCGCGCTCCCATGTCACGGTAGTTTCGGAATCGAGTTGCCATATACCGTAAACATTCACCGAAACCGCGCCGGCATACTTGCCGACTGCACGGAAGAGTTCGGGGTCCTTAAGCGCCTGGCCGTGGAATCGGCAGCCCAGATACATATGATTGGGATCCGCCTTGCGGATCGCTGAGGAAACGATACGGAAATAAAGATCTGCCTCGAACTCCAAGAATTCGGCACGGAGGCTGTCCGTGGGAGCTGTAGCTTGATGGTCCTGCATCCAGCGCTCGGCGCCCTGACGACCAGGGTCGCTCTCTCGCAAACGCAGGAAGCCGTCAAGGTTGGCACGTGTGAATGGAAGCTCATTGTCCGAGAAATAACCCATGAGGTCAGGGTCGTCACGGTGAGGACCTACGAGGGAAGCGACGTGTTGATCGGCGAAGCTCTCGAACGCTGGGTCGAAAACAAAGATGGTGTTTTCGGGATAACCCTTGTGTCCAGGGACGTCGTAGGTTCCTCCACGCTTGACACCGTAGGCGCTCATGACGTCGAGGTTAATGGTGTAAGACAGAGACGGAGCCGATTGCGCGGACGAGGCACGAAGCAGAGGCACGTCGGACCAGGCTCCAGCACCGTTGAAACCGTTCGCGAGCAGAAGTTCGCGCGTCCTCCTCATCCACTCATCAGGCGTTCCGAAAGTTCTCGTGAGCGCCTGGGAGGATGCGGGCGAGTGAGCAGGCGCAACAGAGACTACTCCAGCGTTTAGGGAAGGATGGCCGTCTGGATCAATGAACCACCACCGGTCTCGGATTTTCCGAGTGTAGTAGAACCCTGATACCTCATAGCTTTTGTCGCGGCGCCCCCCGAATCGGTCCAGAGCGACCTCTTTCGGTGCAGGCCGGATATCGTGAACCGTACGAACCGGGTACATCTGCCACTCGCTCAACTCTCTTTGAGGGTAGAGCATTTTGCAAGCAGCTATTTCATGTTTCGCAGCCGGCGGATGCACTGCGGCAGCAAAAATAAGTGCGCCAATAGCCAGCAGCGCAACGCCTGCTGCTCGCGAAGGACTACCCATCGGCAATCACCTCCTGCTGGTTAGTTCAAGTCGGCAAACCGGAAGTTACGATCCTCTAGTCCTGGTTTCCGAGTAGCCCGTGAGCACTAGCGTGATCCAGTAGCTATCCGGAAAGCTCACTAGCCAGTAACACTGCCGCGAATCTCCTCCAGATCTTGCCTTGCTTTCCGCGCAGCGCTTCCCAATGCTAGCCAGACCAACATGAGCCCGGCGATCACAAAGATAAATGGCCAGGGTCCGGCGCAAAATCGGAAAATCCATGAGGAGGGATCGAGACCCCTCGTCCTAGCAACGATCAGTGGACCTCCGCCCAACCAAGAAGCGACGATGCTGGGGATCAGGAGCCATAGCCGATGTCGAATCCGGAGATAGCCTCTTGCGCGCTCTTCGTGTTGCCGTTCAAGGAAACGTAGACAAGTCTCACTGATGCCCTTCCTGCCGACGCCGTACGCTAGTTCAGTTCCCAAAACGTAGGCCAATAAACCGAATGCCCAGGCCTGTCCGAACCGAATCCAGGGCTTGTCCCCCCGACCAGACATTGTAGAGACAATCTAACGCTAACGAACTCATTACAATAACCGCAGCCCAGTGCGCAAACTTGTTCAGGTTCTCTCGCGATCGGGCCAGAGCCGCTAGCTCTTCAGGCTTGATGTTGACTTGCATGATTTGTTGCCCTTCATTCTGGTCTATCCACACGTTCTGGGGTTCATGAGAATCACTTGGTTGCATTGGTCACTCCTCCGGCATACTGCTGTTTCAGCAGTTTCTTGATTCTGTGTATTTTGGTTGCAACATTGCCGGCGCTTAAGCCAGTGGTCTGGGCGATGTCTGCCGCAGCTTCCCCTTCCAGGTAGAGCAGAATGACTTGTCGGTCTAGCGGTTTGAGCCGGTAGATCAAATCCAGGAGCATGGCAGCCGAGAGGCGACGATCGTCATCCATTCCCCAGTTTTCCCGCAACTTGCTTGCCTCTAGAGTTCCCAAATCGACAAGTTGAGCGGAAGTTCGGCGACTTCGGATTATGTGAGTCGCGCCCACGTTGTGCGCGATGCGATACGTCCAGGTCCGTAAGCTGCAACGTCCGTCAAAGGTTAGCTAGCGACTTCTGGGGAACTGGTTGAGAATCTGTTTTATTGACGGGAAATCGAGCCCGCGGAATCCGGCGTGATAGCCGGGCCATTCTCCAAGCGATCCTCCGTAACTGAACTAGGAACAGCCTTGCACGGTTTCACCTACTCGCTCACCGACGTAATAATGGGCCTCGGCACTTGGAGAGCGACCCTCTGCTGAATGCTGGTTGACGAGTCGCCTAAGATCAGGTCATAGGTGCCGGCGTTCGCATGCCACGCTGCCACACCGACATCATAAAAACTAAAACTGCGCGAATCGAGGTCGACAGCGACATGCTTGGTTTCTCCCGGTTGCAGCATGACGCGCTCGAACTGTTTCAATTCCTTCACTGGGCGTGGCACAGTGGGCGATTCTTCGCCGACATAGAGCTGGGCGACCGTAGCTCCGGCACGCCTGCCCGTATTCGACACGTCGAAGCTGACGGAGAAGTGGCCCTCGCTCGTCGGAGTAGCCCTCAGGTGAGTGAACGAGAACGTCGTATAAGAGAGTCCAAACCCAAACGGGAAGAGCGGCTCGACATGAGTGTGCTGGTAACCGCGATAGCCCACGAAGATGCCTTCCCGGTAGACGATCTTGTTGGTTCCGGGATCGGGGTAGTAGCTTGCAAAGCTGGGATTGTCGGCAGCGTTCTTCTCCCAGCTGATGGGCAGATGACCGGATGGATTAGTCTCTCCGAAGAGCAAGCGGGCCGCGGCAGTGCCGCCTTCTTCGCCCGCGTACCAGGTGGCGAAGATACCCTGAACTTTATTTTTCCAGCCTGAGACATCGACGCTGCCGCCTGAGGTGATCACGACGATCGTTTTCTTTCCGAGTGCGGCGACTTGTTCGATGAGTTGCTCCTGCCCCACCGGCAGTTCAAAGCTCCGATCTCCGCCTTCGGACTCGGACGATGCATTGAATCCGACCGCAAGCACGACCGCATCGGCGTGAGACGCCATTTCGAGAGCATCGTTCTCGACGATGGTACTGAGCGGCGCGATGCCGACGCGCATCCCCGATACAGAGGCAAACTGTGTCGCGAGTTGTTCCAGTAAGACTTTGTGCGGACCTTTGGAGAGTTCAATGGTCGCTTGATTGAGGATCGCCTTGGGTACGACGGAACTGTCGAAGACGATGGTATCGTCGACTAGCAGCCGATATCTTCCGTCAGTCTGCGCTAACACCACGAATTTGCCCGCGGCATCCACCGTGTAGTAGCCAGTCCACCGGCCACTCGTCGTCGTTCGCAGGTAAGGGCTGGCATTCCTATGAGACGTGAGAGCGTTGAGTTCCTGCTCTTCTGGTTCGCGGCGCGTTGAGCCGGGGAGCAGCATCAGTCGCTCGACGCTTTTGCCAGTCTCTCCGCCCTGCAGATCGGCATTGGCGAACGTGGTGTGTGTTACGCCGGGGGTTGAGCCTTGGGCATCGGTGGTGAATTGTGTGAGCCGCGACATCTGGTTGATGCTGCGAACGCCGCGTGCGTAGAGCACGCTGGCTCCATCGCCCAAATAGTTGCTGATACCAGCGAGCAGATTCGTGGTAGCGAAGCTCACGACTTCGCCGCTACCTCCGCCCGTGGTGATGGTTTGAGTTGCGGTGGGTCCGATCACGGCGATCGTCTTAATCTCTGTTCGGTCAAGCGGTAGTGCGTTGTTGTCATTTTGCAGCAGCACCGCACCCTCAAGCGCGGCTTGCAGTGAGGCAGCCCGACCCCGCAGGTTGTAGCGCGGGATGCTTGTATCGAGTGCCGGGTGATCGAGCCAGCCGAAGTCAATCGCCACGCGCAGAATCCGGCGCACCTTGTCATCGAGATCTGCCTGCGTGATCGCTCCAGCCCTGAGCAGCGGAAGAAGGACTTCCTGGTTGTAATGGGCTCCGAACGGCATCTCGAGGTCGAGGCCCCCCTTCACGGCCGCGGTGGCGTCGTAGGTTGCGACCCAATCGGACATGATGATGCCCGGAAAGCGCCACTGTTCTTTGGCCACTTCAACGTTGAGTCGGCGATTCTGGGTCATGTGTTCGCCGTTGGTGAGATTGTAGGAGTCCATAATGGAACCGACTTTGCCTACCTTGACGGCAGATTCGAACACCGGCAGGTAGATTTCCCGTAGGGCCCGCTCGTCGATGACGGAATCGGTATCGTGCCGCAAGTACTCGGAATTATTGCCGAGATAATGCTTTACGGTGGCGGAAACGCCTTCCTTCTGCACGCCCTGGATGTACGCCACGGTGATCTTGCTGGCAAGGAACGGATCTTCGCCGAAATATTCAAAGTTGCGCCCGTTCATGGGGGCGCGGTAAATGTTGACGCCTGGGCCAAGAAGGAACACTGCCCCACGGGAACGGCAATCGCGTCCTAGTTCTTCGCCGACGCGGAGCGCGAGTGCCTTGTCCCAGGAAGCTGCCAATCCGATGCCAGCCGCGTAGGCGACTGTCGGCGCTGGAATGTGAGCTCCTACCGGGCCGTCGGCCATTTGGAAGAAGGGAATATGGAGGCGTGGCACCGGGTGAGTCCGAAAAGGCGTGTCGCCGCTGAGGAGATCGATCTTCTCGTCGAGGGTCATCGCGTCCACGAGTTCATTGACACGCTTGTCTACCGCCGCGGCGTCGTTGGCGACGAATTGCGCGAAGGTGGAGATACTTGTCAACAGAAGCACACCAACAAGAAAGCTGCGGCGTACACAAGGCACCGAATTCGTGAGCATCCTGACGTTCTCCTTCGAGAAATGGTACGACGAAAAGGGGCGCATCAAAAAACGGTATGCATGAACACCGCAATGGCGCACCAATGCAACGGCGCTTCACGGCTTCGTCTGCCGGCCCAGAAACAGGCTTCGAGGAGACCCATTGCCACAGCGCACATTCCCAGAACCGGATTCTCGCCGGAACAACTTCCGGTTTGCCCGTCAGCACTAGCGTGATACGCCCAAAAACATGGTCCGGACAGCACTATGACTGTAATCTCATCTGTTTTCGTCCACAGGGAATACAGTCTGTAGTCGGGCTTCGCAGCGAGGCGGGCGGGAAGTCGCTAAGCGTTATGCACAGGTCGGAAAGAGGCAAGCAGAAATCAGCAGCAATGGGCGCGATCAGTCTTATCGTACTCGCTATCTGCTCTCAACTGTTCGCACAGCACCCGCCTGTGCAGGAGCCTACAGACTTAAAGGTTGAGTTGCGCTCCGCCACAGGATCGAACCGCTTTCAGCTCGGCGAAGTGATTCCGCTGGAGGTTCTCATCTCCAGCAGCACGGCAAACCGTTACCTTGAGCCATGCAAGATGTTTTGGGAGAGCTGCTTCGGATACCCGCAGTGTCGGTTCGTGACCCTTTGGGCTTTCGACGTCTTCCCTGGCAACGGATGGACAGATATAGGCTGGCACGGTTGCAGGATGATGAGCGGCCCCAGTGCGCGCGCGCTCCAGGCAGCCACTCCCTGCTCAATGACAGTCTTTTTCCACTCATCTCCCGCTGGAACGATTTCCAGCGCGAGCTCCGCTGTCTTGCTCACGGAATTGTGCTTCACCGCGGAATCCGGTGAATTGCTGATCTGGTTGGTTTCGTCGTCCAGACCCACCGTTATCGACAATCGAACCGTGTATTTTCCTGGCGCATCGAAGCGGAATCTGTTGGTCAGCGTATAAGAGTATTCTTTCGGCTCCGTCGTGAGGTCCGAACTCTTGACCTCGTAGGATTTCAGCAATCCGCCATCGTCGGAGTATCTGAAATACCAGCAGGAGAAGGAGGCGCTGTGCAACTTGGGCACGCCAGAGGCAGCACTCGTGCTGGTGCGACTTTTGAGCCAGGGAATCGATACCAGACACTGCCTCGACATTAATGCGAACAAAGACGTCGTCGAAGCGGAGATGCGTCGTTTGCTGGTAGATCCGAATGTCGGTGTTCGCCCGATCTTCTTTGCGGCATACACGAAGCTGCTCAGCCGAGGCGACAAAAAGCCCGGTGAAATCATGGCTGTTCCACCCGCGGTTATGAATGATGTACGGGACACTCTGTTTGCCTCGTTGCCGAAAAAGACTCCGGAGGCGATGATTCCGTCACTTGAAACTGTGCTCGTGAACCCGATGATGGGCTATTGGGTTGTTCAAGGTTCGGCATACGATCTGCACTCCCCTTATTCAACTGAAGTTATCGCCGTGGCGGCGGCAAACTTTGATCGACTCTCTGATGAAACTCAGGATGCCCTGCTCGATACTTACTGGGACTATGTTCGATCTCCGCTCATGCTGCCCGTGGTTCGCCGCAAGGCTGAGGCGGGCGACGGCCACGCATTGCTGCGTTGGCTAGAACTTGAGCCCAGCGCTGCCACTGCCTTCATGCGTAAGGAGGTAGTTCGGCCTGCCGCCGCGCTTCTCGTCGCTGTATCTAAGACTGCCCGACAAGTCACTCCCGGCACAGGAGCGGCAGATCGCCGCGAATTTTGTGGGGCTCAGTGTCCCGTTCGATATCTCGGACTTTCGGATACGCTCGGCAACCTTGCTGCATCGTTATACAACGCGCGCTACGCTGCCTACTGTTCTTCCGTTTATCGATAAGCACCTGGCCGAGTGGCCCTGCCAGATCCAGATTCCCGTTTTGGCTTATCTGCCCAAAGTCTCGCCGGCCGACGCGCGGCCTCGGGTCGAGCAGGTGCTGCAAAAGGTGAGTCCGCCCTATTGTCCGCGAGGGGAGTTCTTCCCGAGCCTCGGATTCATGGAGCCAAGTCCGGTGCTCGATACACTGGCAGCCAGGCAAGTTGAAGATGGAACGCCGCTGGCTGCCGATGCGGCGGAATGTCTGGGGAGATATGGAAGCACTGCCATGAAGCCCGTGGTGTGGGAGCAACTTTCCCGCTGGCACAAGAAGTATGTTGACAGCGGAGCGGAACAGCGCATAAGCAGTCAACCAAGCACCCAAGATGACTGGCAACTTTACAACTTGGATTCGAGGCTGCTTGAAGCGTATGTAAAGGCGCAGGGATGGACGCTGTCGCCCGCAGATGTGCGTAGCCTGTCAAAATTGATAGGCGACAAAAAGACTGAAGGACTCGCCTGCACGTTTAGCTGCGGTAGTCAGTTAGGCGTCGGGCCCACGCCCGGTGATTACGCCATTTACGGTCGCGTTACCGATCGGGTATATCCACCTGACAATCGAATCGACTACTTAATGTCCACAGAGCCCTTTCAATACTCGGTCAATCAGTATCGAGGTGCGAATTTAAAGTCTCTTGAGCAAAAGCTGCTGCAGTTTCCCGCAGGCTCGACATTCAGCTTCGCGCACACAGGGAGCGGACTAGATCAGGGGGATTGGACCACGATCAGCGCGTTTCTACGGAGTCGTGGCTATACAGTCAGAAATTAGGACGGATGGCCTGTCCTGTTTCTGTTTCTTGTTTCAATGTGGAACTCCAGGAGAACAGGGCGCCCAAATTTTGGCAGTCCGAAGCAAGAGTCAAAACGGGAAAAGGACGGGCCAACCGTCCATCAAGACTAAGGCCGGCGGCGGACTCGCCGGATGGCTTCACCACGGTGAAGATCCACAACGCCGGCAGCTCTGTTTCGCAGATCGAGGTGGAAGTCCGATCGTTACTCCGGCACGGGGAAGCACCCCGCGAACACGACGCAGAGTGCGGCACCCGCCCAAGAACGAACACTTCACAGAACTTACTGAATCGGATTGCTCGCGACCGTGGCAAGGGCTGCTGGATCCGCACGAATCACACCACTGCCGTCCACGAAGAAGTACCGGCTGCCCGTCTGTCCAGGAGTTGCCGGGTTCCCATTTACTGTGAAACCGGTGTTGGTGCCGCCGTTGTTGACCGGAGCATACGTAAAGAAGTAGCCGCTCTTAGGTTTAGCAGCCAACGTTGCTCCCGCCAACACGTCGTCGATCAAACAGGTCTGTGTAGAGGTTGCCGCTCCGCCCGTCAGGCATAAGCCGCCGTTGCCTCCCAAGGACTTCAGATCGACAGTAAAGCCAACCGGAACAGTTCCAACGGACCAGCCGGCTGCCTGATAGGAAACTTCGCCGGTAACGATCGTGCGCATGGAACCTACGGCCGACGCTTCATTGGCCGAAATACGTGCACGCAGCAGGTTGGGAATCGCAATCGCCGCGATGATCAGAATGATCGCGACCACGATCAACAGTTCGATTAGTGAAAAACCTTTTTGCTTTCTCATTTTGTCCTTGATTCAAATAGGGTGAAACGAGTCACTGCCGTCTTGCCCAAGGTGGACATCGTCACTGTGGCTAAGAGCACTTTGCCGACCAATGACCGCAAGTCGAGCCAAGGGAAGCGAATGCAGGCTAAGTACCTTAGTATGTAGCGGAGTATTCGATATCGAGGAACATCACGAAGAGCGGGATCAGATCGGCTTGTTCAAGAAATCGACAGGTGTTCAGAATATGAACGGTTCTCATTTTCCTGCTCTCCGCTTGTCCGATGATGGAAAAGCTGTGATCCCGTTCTCGTTGCGGATCCACGAGTCCCACAACGGAATTAATACTGAAGTAGCGAAACCAAAAGGGGACATCCTATCAGGCTGTTCCCTTTCCTCCTTTTCCTTCATCGTCACACTTTGTCATCCTGACAGTGGGCTGTAATCGCTTTTAATTCGCCATCCATCACTTGTTCGCCTGGAGATTTTGGCTGTCCGGCCGGAAAACCGTTTCCGGCGGCTTCCTCCGGTCGCTGGCGGCGGCTCGGTCGCTCAAATTCTGGCATCCACGGACATGCGTGTGAAAAGTGTGAGTGGGTATGCGTCAGGTCGTAGGGTGTATGAATTCCAGATAGGGTGTCGATCTGCCTGGTCGCGCTAGCCGATCTAACTACTGTGCTCGGTCTTGTGTTTGCACTTGCTGACGATGGCTTGATGGAGTTTGTCGCGGATTGGTTCGGGGAGGGGATAAACGTCGTTGTCGCGGTAGATTTCGATGGTTTTGCGGGTCGTATTGCAGACTACAAAGCAGTTGTGGCACCACTGGAGATGCTCTTCCAACTCCGTTTTGAGCTGGACGTCGATATTGCCGTCCAGGTACTCGTTTAGCTCTTTAAGAAAGTCTTTGCACTTCACTGCGGCTTTGCCCCGTCCCTTTTACTTTTTTTGAAGTAGCGGTTGAGGCGCTCACGTAATTGTAGGCGCGCCCTCAAGAGCCGCGATTTTACCGCAGGAACGCTCAAATTTAGCATTTCTGCCGTCTCTTCTGTAGACAATCCTTCGATGTCCCGCAAAACGAAAACGGTGCGGAAACTTTGGGGTAACCCGGCGATTGTCTTCTGGAGTATGTCCCCCAGCTCGGATTGGCCGTAGAGCTGCTCCGGATTGGGGCCCCAGTCGGCCACCTCCCGGGGCATCGACCCCTCTTCGGTTTCCACGTCCTCGTCAATCGACACGGTTTTGCTGGTCTTGCGGCGGCGCAGCTTCATCAGCGCCTCGTTTACCGCGATCCGCACCAGCCAGGTGTAGAACTTGGAGTTGCCCTGGAACTGCTTGAGGTTTTGATAGGCCTTGATAAAGGCGTCCTGCACAACATCTTCCGCGTCTTCGCGATTCTGGGTGATGTGCTGGGCGATGCGGAACACGTTACGGTCGTAACGTTTGATGAGCTGCTCAAACGCGCCAACGTCCCCTTGCCGGGCTGCGTCTACCAGCACCAGCTCTTCGGTTTGGGGCTCCGCGACTTTGGCTTCGATACTGTCCATGGATGTACGACTCCAGCTTCGGCAGGCTTAACATTCGGCGCTGTGGAGGCTCGGACTCGCTGGAAATCGAGTCTGTTATCTTAAATGCAAGTACGCACTCGTCGCGAATTAAGTTTATCCACTTATGTAACGGGGCTTTTGGGATGAGGTTTGGACTTCTGGCGCTGTTATGCGCCAGTCTTATAGTGTGCTCTTGCGCTAAGAAGAAGCCTGCGGAGGCGACGCATATCGGCGTGACCATGCGCAGGTTCGCAATCGAGCCCGAAGTAATTCGCGTAAAACAAGGCGAAAACGTGGTGCTGGATGTCTCAAGCAAGGACGTTCAACACGGTTTTGGCGTGGAACAGCTCGGTATCAATGAGCCCATCCAGCCGGGGAAGCCGGCGCACGTCACGCTGGATACGTCTAAAAAAGGCGAATTTGATGTGGCTTGCAGCATCATTTGCGGTCCCGGACACAACGACATGACGGCGAAGATTGTGGTGGAATGAAACCTCGGGTGATCGGGCCATCGGGTCATAGGGTGAAGTGAAAAGCCAGAATCGGCGCAGATCACGTTGGCCGAATCAACTGGAGGAGAGTCGTCAAGAAGGGTGTGTCCTCGGCTCGTACTTCAC
>Ga0207081_1127_pt1 | contig 14124 bp, 10 predicted proteins | sample Alteio_BWMinHeat_59_FD_153524 | JGI IMG/M metagenome (GOLD analysis project Ga0207081, IMG submission 153524) | Enriched cells from forest soil in Barre Woods Harvard Forest LTER site, Petersham, Massachusetts, United States -... | ecosystem: Environmental > Terrestrial > Soil > Temperate forest >... | reverse complement strand
AAAGGCCGGAATCTGCGGCCGGAGATCTGCCTGAGCCACAAGAAAAGAAGACAGAGCCTAAGGTCCAAGACGCTGGGTTGGCGGTTGCGCACAAACGTCAACTGTGGCCGGCGCTTCAGGTCATCGCCTTGTCGGCACTCGTCCTGAGTTTGCTGATTCCCGCTGTCTACCTATTTCGTTCGCGTGGCCGTGCGCGAACGGGCATCCGATCCCTGGCGGTGCTTCCGCTGGAGAGCCTGTCCGCGGATGCTTCACAGAACTACTTCGCTGACGGCATGACCGACGAACTGATCACTAACTTGGCGCAGATCAGCGCTTTGCGAGTGATCTCCCGCACTTCCGTAATGGCATATAAAGGAGCCCGCAAACCTCTGCCGCAGATCGCTCGTGAGCTGAACGTGGACGCCGTGGTAGAAGGCACCGTCCTCCGCTCCGGCGACCAGGTTCGCATCACGGCGCAGTTGATCGAGGCCTCCACCGACAAGCACTTGTGGTCCCAAAGCTATGAGGGCGAGTTGCGTGATACCCTGGCGCTCCAGAACAAGGTAGCTAGAGCCATTGCAGATCAGATTCGGATCAATTTGACTCCCCAGGAACAAGCTGCGCTGAAAGACGTTAAGGTTGTCAATCCGCAAGCTTACGAGTCCTATCTCAAAGGTCGCTACTTCTGGAATAAGCGAACGGCGGATGGTTTGAAGGTTGCCCTGGCTTATTTCAACCAGGCGATCGAAGAGGACCCGAAATACGCACAAGCGTATTCTGGCTTAGCCGATACTTACGCGTTATTGGGAGATTGGCAGTATGCGGTGATGACTCCCAAGGAGGCATTCCCCAAAGCCAAGGCGGCGGCGATCAAGGCCCTGGAGTTGGACAACGGGCTCGGCGAAGCCCACAACTCGCTTGCATTCGTCTTGGATGGCTTCGACTGGGATTTTAATTCTGCCGGGAATGAATTCCGGCGCGCCATTGAACTAAACCCAGGCTACGCAACCGCTCACCATTGGTACGCATGGCACTTGAGTCTACGGGGTCGCTTCGACGAAGCTATTTCGGAAATGAAAAAAGCGGAGAACCTGGATCCGCTCTCTCTTATTATTAACGCCGATTTGGCAGAGCTCCTTGCCCTTGCGCACTCCTATGACGAATCCATCCAACAGAGCCGCAAGACGATCGAAATGGATCCTAATTTCCCCCTCGCTCACAATCAACTCGCCCAGGCGTACCTTCAAAAACACATGTACGCTGAAGCGGTCGCAGAACTGCAAAAGGCGGTTCAACTTTCTGGGCGCAGCCCGACATGCGTAGCTAATCTGGCTCGCGCCTATGCCGTATCCGGCAAGCGGAGCGAAGCCCTAGAACTGCTGAGCGAATTGAAGAAGCGCTCAAGTCCAGGCTATTCGAACGCTTCGGAGATCGCCATCATCTATGCATCTCTCGGAGATACGGATCAAGCCATGAATTGGCTCGAAAAAGGCTACGAAGAGCGATTTAACCCGGGAGTTCTGCTGCGGCCGGGCTTCGATCCTCTGCGATCCGACTCTCGCTTCCAAAGCCTTGTACACCGCATTGGACTGGCCGAGTGAGAGACCTGCCTTCCTCGTGCTGTGATCAACAAAGAAAAACCTCAGTACGCTTGTTTTCGTACTGAGGTTTCTGTCCGGGCATGTGTTCTATGCATGCTGAAGCATCATCTTTCGATGACCGCTTCACCGCGCCGGCTCACCAGCACCCAAGATTTCGAACACCACACCAAACGAGTTGAATCCATTTTGCGATTGAACGCGCTTTCCGCCTGCGCTGGCTGTGCCGTAGAAATTACCGGCCGCATCCATCGTGAGATGATCGGGTTCCGGAAATGCGCCATCGGTATCCCCTTGGAAGGCATGCAGAAAGCTCTCCTTCCATTTCCCATTGGCGGTGGGCGTCAGCTTGAAAATGGTCCCGCAGCCCTCAAACACCTGCTGCCCGTCAATTTGGCACAGTGGTTCGTTGTGCCCACCACCGAGAAAGGTAGTTCCGAAGAGATTGCCGGCTGAATCCATGATTAAACCGCCTGCCGGCATCATTCCATCCTGAAATCCACTCTTGCTTAAGGAGAATCTGTGGATCACGGTTTGCTTGAACTTCCCGTTCGAGCCGCGAGTCAGCTTGAAGACTACGCCACCCCCACCCGTGAGACCTCCGCCCCCAAGAGTGGTGCCATATAAATTTCCCGATGGATCCAGCACTACGCCAGCCATAGGACTGGCGCCATCAGGCGGGTTGTTAACCAAGTCATGGAACTTGAAAAGCAAGGTTTCAGTCCACTTGCCGCTGGTCGCAGGCGTCAGCTTAAAAACGGTCCCCAAGTCGTCGGGACCGCCGGCTAATGTCGTGCCGTAAAGGTTTCCCGCGTTATCGAACACCACGCTATCGAAAGGGTTCTGCCCGTCGGGGCTACCGCCGCCACCTTGGTGCAAAGCATGGAGTATGCTCTCCGTCCACCTGCCATCCTTGTTCGGCGTCAACTTGAAGACCGTGCCGCATCCGTTCGTGCAAAACGTGTCGGTAGTGCCGCCACCGCCCTGGCTGGTAGTGCCATAGAGGTTGCCGGCTTTGTCGAAGATCAGAGAACCAACGGGTTCACATCCATCCTTATGGCCCTCAAACGCGTTGAACTGATGAATAATAGTTTCAGTCCAGGGGCCTTTCTGCACGGGCGCAAGTTTGTAAACGATGCCACATCCAAAAAGACCGCCATCCGCCGTCCCATACAGGTTGCCAGCTGCATCAAACACCACGCTGCTCTGGGGCGATTGTCCATCGACGACTTCTCCCTGAAACGCATAAATCACCTTTTGCGTGAACTCACCGCTCTTGGTGGGGGTCAACTGATACACCAGACCAAACCCGCTAGGTCCCTCCGCACCTTGAGAGTTGAACCGGGTTGTGCCATACAAGTTCCCCTTCGCATCACGGACCACGCCGCCAATCGGCTCCACTCCGTCCCCAGTGCCTTGAAATGTATAAAGGACCTTCTCTTTGCCGACCGCCCAACTGCTAACGGCCAAAGCTAATGTTATGGCGAAAACCGCCAAAATGTTTCGCGGAATCCAAGTGCTGGTTTGTGTCCGCAGGTTGTGCGCATTCGAGGCGCGGTTCAGAACAGTAACGGTTTTCATGACAATTATTTTCCCTCGAGAATCGGATTGCGACAGGAATGCTGTCTGCGTCGCGATTTCATTTAAACGCAATAGCTCACTCGTGGATGTCGCTTTGCTGTAAAGGGTTTGTCACATTTTTGGCAGGATTTTTCACCGCGAATGAAGTGTTCCTGGAGCAAGTAGCAAAACAAGCCTATTGCAAAACCAAATACAAAATGCAGCGTCTATCTGCATGTGTCCTTGTGCAGTGACCCAAAGCAGCACCGATGCGCTTTCCGGCGAACGGTGCCCCTGCCCATTTCCCTGATCTTGTTTGCGGTTTGAGCTCGTTGCCAGACTCGGGTTACTTGGAGTTGGCACCAAATGTTTTTGGTCCTTGGAATAAAAACCAGCTGGTCCAGTTCTACTGCACATGAGTGCCACGGTAGCGATTACTCTCACGGCTAGTCGGGCACTCAAATTCTGAATAGGAAAGCAGAACAGGGTTAAAGAATTATGCGTAAGATCTTGGTTACCATTGCGATCGTGTGCGCCACTCTTCACGCCCAGGTCATAAAAGTGTCGACTACGGCCAGTACTGGGGGATTCGCTCTAAATCCCACTCAATCGGTCAATCCCGTCATCGAGTGGAATAGAACCCTACTGGTCATCGTTCGGACTTCCGGTGCCCAACCGGCCACCATTCATTCTACGCGCAGCTTCGCTATTCTGCACGGTGCTATCTACGATTCCGTCAACAACATCGTTGGACAATTCACTCCCTATCTAGTCCGCCTCGCCGACGTGTCCCCCAACACTTCTCAAGCCGCCGCAGCCGACCAAGCGGCCCACGACGTGCTGGTCTCGCTTTATCCGACATTTCAGACCACTTTGGATGGCGAGCTGCAGCAGGATCTGGCCCAGATTGCCGATGGAAAAGCGAAGACCGACGGCATCGCAGTGGGGCAAACGGTGGCCGCTCAAATTCTGGCCTTCCGCGCCAACGACGGTTCAGGCGCTACGCCACCACCATACAAACCCAAAAATGTCCCAGGATACTATCAGCTGACTCCGCCGGATTTCACGCCCGCCGACTTCACGCACTGGGGTGATGTCACGCCTTTTGCGATTGTCAACTCGCGTGAATTCCTCCCCGCACCACCGCCTGCGTTGACCGACAAAGAATACGTTCAGGATCTCGCCGAAGTGCAAAGTCTGGGTGAGATCGACAGCACAACTCGCAGCAAGGAGCAGACCCTGATCGGAACCTTCTGGGGCGGCAAGATTCAGAACTACTGGAACGAGATCGCCCAGACCGCTGCCCTGGCCCACCACCTCAACCTCGAACAGAGCGCGCGGCTTTTTGCCCTGATGAACTTTGGTATGGCCGACACCGCCATTTCCTTTTTCGAAGCCAAGTACATCTACCACTTCTGGCGCCCAGTCACCGCGGCAGAATTAACCGACACCGATTGGCTTCCTCTATCAACTAAAACCGCGCCCGACCCATCGTATCCCGGCGCTCATAGTGCTACAAGTTTCGCAGCCGCACAAGCCTTGCGGTTCTATTTTGGCGACAAGTTCACTTTTGATGTCACATCCGAAGTGTTGCCTGGGGTGAATCGCCACTTTACCAGCTTCGCGGCGGCGGCGAAGGAGGCGGGTCTGAGCCGCATCTATGCCGGACAGCACTACCGTTTCGATCACGACGCTGGCCTGCTCCTGGGGCAGAAGGTGTCCAAGTCGATCGATGAAACCACCTTGCTTCCGAAGTAAAGCGGACGCACCCACACGAAACTTTCCTGTCTAGCCGATGCCGGCGCGCAGCATATGCGCGCCGGCTTCTTTGTCAGGTGCTCCGCCGGGAAACGCGGGATAAATGCGGAGCATCGTCGTTTTTCATCATGAGCCGTGTCTGGGCAGACCATGGCTGCCCCAGCGGAGACTAACGCGTTTTTCAACAATCACGGGGACGTTGTCGTCCAGTCGCGAAGAAGTGACAAGCTCTGGGAACGGGCTGTCGACATTTCGTTCGACGGCCGTTCCTATCTTCGCTGTAAACTTCGACGGGCAGATCGCTTATTTGACAAATGAGTGGAATAAAGGACCGGTCCTCCAGTTAGCGATGGTGGACATTTTGCCGAACTACCCATTCATCACAACATCATTAGGAGAAGACCGTGAATCGCTTTTGCAGAATAGTCTTGACTTGGTTGAGCGCCACTTTTTGCGCTACCTGTGCTCTCGCACAAACGACACCTCATTATCTAATCGTCAACAACAATCATCCTGAGGGCAACTTTGCCACATTCTTCACGCTGGCAAAGAACGGCACTTTCGCCACGCACAAGAGAATTGCGACCGGAGGCAAAGGCGTCGCAGTACCAAATTTTTCTACGTCGGCCGGCCCCGGTGTGGCCGTCTTTCACAGCACCACCGAAGACTGCGCGTTCGTCGCCGACTCCGGAACCCATGACATAGCTGCCATTGATTCCAATCTGCAAGCGGTCGGCCGGTTCCACGGCGGGCCGCTGGACATTAACAACTTCGCCGGCACGGCTCTCGCCATCAACAGGGATTTTCTTTATGCGGCCTTCACCGGCAAGGTTAAAAGTACACAAGGTGGCCGGCTGGGGAGCTTCCGAATTCTAAGTGGCTGCCGGTTGGAGTTCTTAGGATCAGTCCCGGCGGTGGGAACCGGTTTCAGATTTTCGGTTGGTCGCTACCCAATCTCCTTGGCGGCGCACGATAAAATTCTGATCGTGGTTTATGGTGATGGCTCGATCGAATCGTTCCATTTCTCAAACGGGAAGGCAGAATCCAATGGCGACCTGCAAAATTCCACGGGGGCCCAGAACGCCGAGCCACCGGTCTCAGTCGACATTACCCAGGATGCGAAATTTGCCATCTTTGGTGACGCGACCGGCTGTGCTCCTAGTGGACAAGTCGAAGTGGCGAACATCTCCACCGGCAAAATGAGCCAGCCGACCATCATTAACAACATGGGTGGCGTTGATACCGTCGACACCTCACAAGTTCGTCTCAGCCCGGATGAGTCTCTTCTTTATCTCCCCGACGCAGTAGCGTTCTTTGATAAGACAACAGGAGCGGTCACATTTGGCTGCTTTAACGCACTGAAAAATCCGGACGAAGGCAGAACCACCGAATGGTGGTTCTTAGGCGGGATGGCATTGGCTGACAACGCGTCCGGCACTGGAGGTACGGTCTACTCTGCCGAAGACACGCTGGCCGTAGGTTCGGCCGGCAACGACCAGTACGTCGGGTTTCAAAATGTCACTTCGACTGGCCACTCTTGCACGCTGATCGAATCCCCGAAATCGAACTTCGAAATGCAATCGAACAGCGCCGATTTCGGAACCGTGGCCACATGGCCGCCTCGGGCCTTCTAGCGCGCTGACTTGAGAACTGGGCGCGGGTGCTCCCCCGCGCTCTGTACTTACAGTTTCGCGGTCGAAACTCACGGCTGCGGCGAATGCCGCTGCGTCGGAGCCAAAAATGGAACGCAACCGCGAACAGATGACAGTGCGAGGTCTGAGTGACAACCACAACATTTGCGCAGACCAACCACTCACTCTCATTTGTCGCTTGCGAAAAAAGCGGTGGAGTATACATTCTCGTTTAAAAGGCGACCTTCGCACTTTACGTTGCGAATCCCCAGTATCAGTGCGGGTTTCAACAAGAAAACAAAATCGCCAGCAATCTTACAAATACCAGACAAAACGGTGACACGAGGCAACTTGGAATCCGGTATCTATGTCACTGCAAGTCTCGCAGCGAAGCTGGCCTGACGGAGAATCGTAGCCGCTAACGCCGTATGGACTTACGAAATCCTTGGAGAGGAACATATGAAAACTCGAATTCTTATCTTCGTAATACCTGTTCTACTGGTAGTTCTGGGCGGGCAAGGAAGTCTCAACGCCCAGTGCACTCCTAGCGGACATATCTTCAACCTGGAACCGCGGAAAAACGCGAGTTTCGGTAGCCAGGGCGATGAATCGCTAGCCTTCCTGCTCAATCGCTCCGGCGGAAGCAATGATTTGGTGGTGGGGACGGCAGTGGATGCCCGCCCGCTCTATGATCTGTCAATTCCCACGAACGACGCTTTCTACGTGGGGCGGGACAGTTCCAACTGCGCTGCCGCCGTCGAGGGCGGGATGCCATTCATTGCGAACTTTGAAGCTGTCTCCCTAGTCGGTCCCGCAATGGCTGCAGATCCGGCCCACGACGCGTTCTTTTTTGCCGACATCTACTTCACAAAATCACCCCCCGACTTTAGCGAGATCGGCATACTCAAGAGCACGGCGACAGATTTGTTGAATACCACGAGCTGCCCTAACGGTACACAACAGAACCCCGCGCCCTGCTTTGAGCCTTTAGCGGGTTTTGCCGACCTCTCGCCTTTGAACACTTTTCTGTTTACGCCGGTCATTGCTGTGGACCAGCGAAAAACCGGGCTCGGCAGTGGCGACGTCTATGTGGCCGACGTGGACGACGACAGCGTCCACGGAAAGAATCACCTTGCCGTCTCGGCCTGCACGAACGCCGATCTGACGTGCGGCAAGCCCGCGTTCATCAGCCTTGGGCAGAACGACATTGACGCGAATCCCTGGATCCAGGTGCGCCCTGATGGTGTGGTTACGGTTTCCTACCAGCACACCATTATTGATTCCAAGCAGAACGTAATTTTTCAGTACCTGTTCCTCACCTGCACACCGAAAGGCGCCCCGAATCCACCGGCTTGCGGGACGGCGGTTGTGGCTGCCCAGCCCAAGAATCCAGCGTTGGGCTCGGGCGGAGAGACGACACCCTTTTACAACACTCGTGTTACCCATGTGAACCGCCTGGAGAGTGACGGCAAGACGATCACCACCTTCCTGACCTATGGGGCGTGTGAGGTACCTGAGATCCCAAACCTGATTCTTTCTCTCTGCCCCAAGGCGAATGTGCTGGTGACCCATTCCACGGACGGTAAGACCTGGTCTCCAGCGGAAAAAGTGAGTACCAGCCCAGGCCAGCAGTTCGATGGCGTCATGGCCCTGGATGATTCCACACAGACCGTGAACATTGCCTACTACTCGACCGAAAACGATCGGGAGAAGCTACGGACGCAAATTTTCCTGGGCCAGATATTGCCGGGTTCAACCTCGGTGAGCAAGCCGCATCAACTCACATCGGCTTTCTTTGACGGCGGATACGACGACCACATTGCGTTGGCCGCGTCCGGTACGGGCAAGGCGGGAGAGAGCAAGGTGTACGTCCACTTCAACAACTCGCCTGTGGATGGGAGTTACAACGGCCATCCCTTTCCCATCATCACCAACACTTTGACGCGTTTCGAATACTAGCGCACGGATATCAAGGCATTCTTAGGAAAGACGGAAATGAAAATGAAAACATTTAAGATCAGCATGATCGCAATCTTCTGCGCGTTCGCATCCTTGACCATCTTGTGCGCGCAACAACCACTAACCCAGAATCCTTCAACCCATTCAGTTCAGAGCAGGCAGATGGCTGTTCAGCGAAAAAGCCAGCGCCCGAGCGGGGCAACTATTCGGGAATGGCTGTTACAGGGAGGAGCGAGCGCTGCTCCTTCGGTAAACGCTTCCGCACTTCCGGGCGGTTCTGTCCCCTGCAACGCGCCGACCGGAACACGGTTTAATCTGGAACCGCGGGTTAACGCCACCAATCAGAGCGCGGCCAGCGCCGACTTTCTCTTAAACGGAGTTGGCATCGACAACGACTTGGTGGTGCAAACCGCAAGTGACAGCCGCGGCCTGTCCCAGAGTAACAGCGGCTATTACGTACACCGTTCCACAACGCCCGACTGCAGCGTTCAGTTTGAAGGAGGACTGCCTCCATTCCAATTCCAAGGAGACACGTTTATCGGCACCAACGCGCAAGGCGGGGGACCGCTGGTGGTAGCGGATAGTGCCCGCAACGCTTTCTTCGCCGCCGATGGCCGCACCGGAAACAATAGCGCTGGAATCGGCCTGTTCCGGGCTGCCGCCGTTGATTTACTGAATCCCAAGCGATGTCCGAATGGGACGCACACCGTGGCGCAAGCTACCTCGTGCTGGATGCAAACTCCCCCCGCGTTTCTCGATTCACTACCGGTCTTTGACGAAGCGGGCGAGCCGTTCCTCGCTGTTGACGAGCGGGCAACTGGCTCTGGGGCCGGCGCAGGCGACGTCTATGTTCTTTACGGCAACGGTCCAACCCCTATTTCGATCGTGGCGTGTACCAATTCCTTGAACTGTGGCGCCGCCGCGCTTATTCCGGTGCCCGCTAACACAAATAGCCTCCCCTACGGCGGAGTGGATGTGCACGTGACGCCAACGGGCCTGATCACTGTGTCTTTCGGACTATTGCCACGGGACGGTCGTCAGAAGGGGGAAACCCTCTTCTTCACTACCTGCACTCCGGCCGGGGCGCCTAATCCTCCGACCTGCGCACAACCGACAGTCGTGGCGAAGGTAGCCAACGAAATCCTGACTAGTCAAGGCGCTCCTCTGCAGAACCTCAACGGCTTTCATCTTGAGATCACTGCTCCGAGGCACGCTACCCGGCCAGGCCCCGGAAACGACTTCACCACGTTCCTGGTCTACGACGATTGCGTAGCTCCCCTCACCTCCGTGTTTACAACTCCGGCATGCGCCGGCGGCGAAGTGAATTTGACTATCTCCAGCGACAGCGGGAAAACCTGGTCAAAACCAATCTCCGTCGACACTAAGGTGGGCCACCATTTCTTTGGCAACGTGGCCACGGATGGCTCCACAGGCACGGTGAGCATTGTCTATCTGAGCACCGAGGGCGACCCGAATTTTCACCAGAGCCGGGTGATGCTGAACCAGATCGCACCGGGCTCGACCAAGCTGGGCCCCCAGCAGCGGATTACATCCGTACATGACGCGACGGATATATTTGCCGGCGCGGAAAACTTTGACTTTCTCAATGATTTGGGCATTGGAGTCGTCTCGCGCGGCACCGGATCTGCGGGACACAGCCGCCTGTACACGTCGTTCAATTCGAGTTTGGACAAGGGACTCTACGAGAAGGAGCCATTGCCGGACCTGAACAACGACATCAACTTGCAGACCTTCTAACAACCTCAGACAGGTTCGGGAACTCCTCCCGAACCTGTTCCGAGAACAACTCAGACCCTCATCCATGAGAATTCACTGTGCCAGCTGATTACAAGGTTCGTGGACCACAAGGCGGGGAGGTTTACGATGCAGCTTGCGCGAGTTGAATGGAATGGCGGCGCCCCCGCGATAGCTTCCTTATTGTCTCCGAGCTCCCTTCAGGCACGGGTCGAGTGCCTTGTGCCGCACTGGAGCGAGTCCGCCTTGCCGCCGAGAGACACCGTCATCTCGGGATACGGAGCCGCGACAACGCAATGGGAATTACACAAATGTGGTTGGTCTGCACTTGGACCATGTCGATCTGCAACTAGTCGTTGCGTAGCGCGACTATGGGGTCGGACTCGAGACGCACGGAGTGCAGGAATCGCACAGGCTGCAAGCGCGACACCTGCTAGCGCCACTGCGACGGCCGTAAACGTCGCTGGATCTCGCACCGGCACGCCGAAGATCAGGCTGGACACGGTTCGGCCGAGCGTGAGGCCTGCGACCACCCCCGTTCCACCGCCGCCATAAAGTATGACCAGGATTAATTGCAGCGGGGTTGAAGACCTGCTCCTGACACGTCCACATAGTAAAACATCGAAGTTGTGGGTTTATTCCCGCAAAACAAGAGTTTGTTCCGTGAAAACGAAGTGCAGGTTCAGCAAATAGCACGACAAACACGGGAACACCAGAAAGGCCGTGGGTGATCCCGATTGCTCCGCGAGAACCACCTTCTATTGTCAGTATTCTGCAGGGGAATAAAGTGCCGAGCGGGCGGTTTAACGATGTATAGGGGTCAGGAAGTGGTCCTCCTCGAAACCTGCGGAAACCACCGACTGGCGCAAATCGTCGCCGTGCGCTCAAATGCCGGCAAGGAAGAGAAAATGCAAACAATAATAGAAGAACACATAGCTCACCATGGAAGCATGAACCTCGTAAGTTTGAAGACAGAGATTCTATCCGCATTATCTGCGGTCGGTAGCGCCACAAGCATCGAAGAACGCCGGCAGGCGGACGCGGCCTATACGAAAGCTCTCTGCGCCGCTCGAGGCATGGGTTATCGCCCGCACATCCGAGCCGGGGATGGCCAGCAAATTCAAGTGGAGTGGGTGGCCCTAGGTAAGGCGACATTCTGAAGGTCAAGCCAATATTGCCCGACAAGTGCCGGCGACATCAAAAAGCGAAAGACGTTGAATGTCACAAGAGCCTGCTTGCGTCTGAACTGCTCTTACTATGGGGATCAGTGGACTGGTGAACACAGCTTCACATCCCACCCAACGCCTATTTGACGGGGGAAGAATCAGCGGGTACCATGCAACGAACGAGTTGCAAGGAGGATCTTATGAAACGCTCTTCCATTTCATGGCTGCTGCTCTGTGTCGCTTTGCTGACGGTCGCGCCGGGGACGCTTGCGGCTCAGGATGGTGAAGGAATCATCAGAATCAACGGCGGGAGCATGACCCTTGCTCTGCACCCGAACCCTCAGAAGATCGAGCAATCCGCCGAAGACTCGTCCTCACTCATCACGATTTATAGCGATCTAGGCAAGGGGACAAAGGTCTACCTCCCTAATATCGGGTGGTCGGTGACCGGCCCTGAGGTTCCAGGTGGAAAGGTCGACTCTGCAACCCCGTTCACCCCCAAGCGTAACTTCAACCTTGTTCTCATCAAGGTGGCCGTCCTGACGGCAGCAGGCACGAATGGCGTCACATTGAGCCTCAATCGCGACAGCAGCGGCGCGCCTGGAACGGCGATCAAGACGTGGAACCTGGTGAATCTGCCTGCGTTCCCGAGCTGTTGCAGACTTGATCTGGCCCGACTCAAGAAAACAGTAAAGGTAAAAAAGGGAGTGCAGTATTGGCTGGTTGCGAGCACCAGCAAAGCCACCCAAGACGCATCCGATTCGTGGAACATGAACAGCCGAGGCATTTTCGGCACAGTAGCGCAGCGGTTTGGTAATGGAGTCTGGCAAGTGACCAAAAACAGTGCGCTATTGCCCGCGTTCAGCGTTTTGGGAACGCCCGCCGACTGAGGCTTGCGGAGTTGTTTATTGCTCCCTCTGCTTACTCGACCATCTCGCGCTTTTCGCTAACCGGTGACCACACTCAGAGCGGGGAGTGCCTAACGGCCGGTGCCTGCGTCTATGCTTGCGATCTGGTCTCGCCCGCGAGGCTGGTCGTATTCATATCGATAATCATTTCGAGTGGCCAAACCTTGTAGGCCGCCCGGACCCTCCGTTGGATAGCAGCCCGGCTGGCGTCGGACAATTCTGGGTCTTCCTTCACGGCGCTAGCGACGATCTCCCGTACCGCGTTGATGTAAGCGGCTTGCTCGTTGATGATCGCTGGCGAACCTGCCGCGCCATGCCCCGCGTATAGCACCTTTGCCCACGCAAAACAGCGATTTGCCTTCGCCAAAGCCTTGAGCCAAAGATCGAACCGGCCCTCCGCAAGCCAAGGGTGCACACGATTGTAGACGAGATCGGAAATGATGACCGCCTCGATCTGTGGCAACTCGATCGCAGTATTGTCGGAACATTCCGTCGGCCCAAAATCGTCGACTACCAGTTCGATGCCGTCGATGCTCAGATGCTCTCCATCACGAACAGAAAGGTCGGGAATCGCGAATCTCTGTGGATAGTTGGATCCAATGATCGGAGTCCAATATGCGCGCTTGGTCTCGGCAGTCTCACGAATTCCGTTTATGGTGCCGGCAGTTGCATACGTGTGTGTGGCAAACACCGCATCCGCTCGGTTAGATCCAATTCGGGTCCAAAGCTGGGTATGATTCCGCAGGTTTTCGGCGACTTGTGATGGCAAGACTGCTGGAATCACTGCACGTGGGCGAATAACACGAAAGTAACCTACACAAAATTACGCCGCCGTTAGATGATGTCTTTTCCGGCGATCCCGCCCGGAAAAACGATCATGCCACAGAAGCTCATGGAAGTCCTTATGTTAGGCCGTTGCTCGCACGAGTTTTCCTGGCCACGGCGGGGTGCTGATGGCCAGTACTATCAGGTTTGCCTGTTGTGCGCCGTCGAATATAACTATGACTGGAGCACCATGCGACGTACGCAGCGCGTGGATCGCAACCAGTCTGGCAGCGCTGCGGAAGGCACTCCGGCACGCCGCAGCCGGAGCCGCGCCCGCAAACCGAGTTGGGTTCCACGCGCCCGGCGCCTCAAGCTGGACACGCCCGTCCGTTACCGGGTGAAGAATCTTGGGAGCTGGTATGAAGGGATTATCGAGAACCTCAGCCAGTCCGGCGTGCTGCTGCAGGGGCCGCAACGTTTTCCCGACAACACGCTGGTGGAGATGGTCTTCGAGATGCCGGAAGAAATTTCTGGCCAGAAAAACAGCACCGTGCTCTGCCAGGGACGGATTACTCGAACCAAAGACTTGCACGAAAAGGTGGAAAATTCGGGACTGGCAGCCAGCATCCTGGATTACAAGTTTCTGCATCAGAATTAGTGGGGGGTTGCGCGAATTCTTTTTCGCACTGGACAAATGCCGCAGCTTGGGGACTGAGTAACCGAAAGGATTCCAAGCGACATTTCTTCACCCAAACTCCACCGACTGTGCATCTAAACTAATTAGGGTCCGACTTACATCCTCAGGAGTGATCTTATGAAGGCCAGGCTTTCCCTCTATCTCAGCGCGGTCGTCCTGCTGACCATCTTGGCAGCCTCGGTAGGCTGCTCGAAGACGCCGACGGACGCCCAGCTAGCCAGCGACATTCAGAACAAACTGAACACCGATTCCGGTCTTCAGGGCAAGCAACTCAATGTGCAGGCGGCCAATGGAAGCGTGACGCTGTCCGGCCAGGTCGACAATGACGCGCAGCGCGACGCCGCC
>Ga0207081_1126_pt1 | contig 14139 bp, 15 predicted proteins | sample Alteio_BWMinHeat_59_FD_153524 | JGI IMG/M metagenome (GOLD analysis project Ga0207081, IMG submission 153524) | Enriched cells from forest soil in Barre Woods Harvard Forest LTER site, Petersham, Massachusetts, United States -... | ecosystem: Environmental > Terrestrial > Soil > Temperate forest >... | reverse complement strand
GATTGGGATCCTCAAGAAATGATAAAAGAAGTAAAAAATGGCTATCTTATTTCTAACATGAAAGTTCCATCTATTGACATGATGAGATACAACTGGAGCATATCATGTCAATTTGCACAAAAGATAGAAAACGGCGAATTAACAGAATTACTTAGGGATGTAATTGTTATGGGAATTGCCCCTGATTTTTTCAACTCAATTGATGCATGTGGAAAAGATTTCACAGTAAGACCGATTACAAATTGCGGTAAAGGTGATCCTATGCAAATTATGCGAATGGGTAACGGTGGACCACATGTGAGGGGGATTGCTACAGTAAAAAGTGTGGGAACATAAATGTCAGATTTAATGGATACATTACGGTTACAAGTAATATCCTGTACAAAATGCAATCTTTCAAAATCAAGAACTAACGCCGTTGCAGGAAAAGGAAATTACAATGCAGAAATAATGTTCATAGGGGAAGCACCAGGAAGAAACGAAGATTTGAAGGGTGAGCCATTTGTAGGTGCTGCAGGAAAAATTCTATCAGAAGCATTAGAATATGCTGGTCTGTCAAGAGACGATGTTTTTATAACAAATGTTGTAAAATGTCGGCCACCAAACAATAGGGTTCCACTGCAAGAAGAAAGAGATTCTTGTCACCCATACCTATCTGGAGAACTTGATATCATTAAACCCAAAATTATCTGTATATTAGGAAATACTGCCTATAGTTCTATCTTAGGTGGTGACTCTATTACGAAGAACAGGGGTAAAATAATTAAAAAAAATGATCAGTTGTATTTTCTTAGCATACATCCAGCTGCAGTAATATACACCCCAACTCTTAAACAAGTCTTAAAAGATGATATCAAAACACTTGTAGAAATACTTGGAAAAATAAAAAAAGGAATTCAAGTAGAGACTTTGTCATGAGAATTATCCCGCGTTCATTTTATGATAGGGATACAGTCGATGTTGCTCAGGACTTGTTAGGCAAACTGCTTGTACGAAGAATTGGACAAAAAATAACCTCTGGTATGATAGTTGAGACAGAAGCATATAGGTACAAAGACGATGCGGCTAGTCATTCTTTTGTAGGTATGACAGAAAGAAACAAAGCAATGTTTGGGCAAGTAGGAAAAGCATATGTCTATTTCACTTATGGTATGCATTATTGTGTAAACGCGGTTGCAAAAAATAATGATTTTGAAGCAGGGGGAGTTCTTTTTCGAGCGCTGGAGCCAATGAAGGGGATTGATTTTATGATAAAACAACGAAAAACCACACTAATCTCAAACCTTACCAACGGACCTGGAAAACTAACACAGGCATTACAGATAACAAAGAAGCAATATGGCGAGGATTTGACAAAACCTTCCGGTCTATTTGTTATTGAAGGTAAGAAAATAAAAAAATCTGAAATTAAGGCAAGACCAAGAATTGGAATTAAAAAAGCAACCGATAAGCTTTGGAATTTTAGTTTATAGTTTTCAATTTTAAAAAAATTAATTTGCCGCAGGTCTTGCTTGCAATAACAAAGTCAAATCCATTGTTTTACCAATTCTGTTTATTGTTAGAACTACTTTATCGCTAACAGATTTCTGGTCATCTACATATGCAATAATGTCATAGATTGTTTTAATTGGGTGCCCATCGATTGCAGTGATTATGTCTCCGCCATGAGGAATGTTGTTGTTATCCAAAGTAGCTGGTACTAATCCTGCTTTGTACGCAGGTCCATCTTTTACAACTTGTACAACAATTACTCCCTTGTAATTTCTGACTAATCCATTTGCTAATGCAACATCTGGATTCATGCTAGTCCCAGCTATGCCAAGCCATGGATGGGCATATGTTCCATTTTTGATTAATTGTGGAACTATTCTTTGAATTGAATTAGATGGGATAGCAAATCCAACTCCAGAAAATTCACCTGTGCTTGTATTGATGGCAGTATTCATGCCAATGATTTCTCCCTGTATGTTTAACAAAGGTCCTCCAGAATTGCCAGGATTGATGGGTGCATCTACTTGAATTACATCAGGTATGTTAAATCCCAAGTTTTCATTTGGTAGGAGGCGACCAACCTGACTAATTATTCCATGCGTCATTGTATCACTCAAACCAAAGGGATTGCCTATTGCAATTACTTGCTGGCCCACCTCAAGTTGTGATGAATCTCCAAATATTAGGGGTGTGATATTTTCATCTGAAAAATTATCAATTATTTGTATAACCGCAATGTCGTTATCAGGATCAGTTCCTACTACTTTGGCAGTGTATGTATTTCCATCAACAAAAGTGACATTTACCGTTTTTGATCCTTCTACTACGTGATTGTTTGTAATAATGCGTCCTTCTTTATCATACACAAATCCAGAACCAAGTCTAGTAGATTGACTTTGAAGCGGCATTCCGTTTACGATTACACTGTTGTCTACAGTTGAGACCTTGCTTGTTATCTGAACAACAGAATTTTCCACTTTTTTAAATACTGATGTAAGATCTGGTTGTCCAATTGATGTTTGATCTGATGAACCAGGAGGACCAGGTCGACCTTGTATTCCCTGTATTCCTTGTGGACCCGGTGGACCTTGTGTTATGGCAAGAGAATTATTCGTAAGGGGATTACTATTAGTAACTTGAATTGTAACTACGGCTGCAAGAATTATTACTGCAGTTATAAGAATCATCTCGGTCTTTTTCGTTTCTTATCACCAAGTGAAATGTTTTGAAAGTAATAGATATTCTTTACGAATCTTTGTTCTTCAACGCACCTTAGTTACCTAAATATACACAATCATAGATTATTGATCAGTGCGAAAACATCAAAAAAACAATAATAAAAATAAATTCTTTACTAGAGGCACAATTATTGGTATTGCCGTTATTGCAGCAGCGGCATCAGTTGGTGGATATTTTTCCTTAGGTACTATGATTCCAGTTAATGGAACCACTCCAGTTTTTGCACCTCCGACTAATATTTACATCCTGGCTACACATGATAGTCAGAATGGTTATTATTTTGAAGAACAATCAACTAGACAGGGCAAAAAAACTCTGGCATCAGGTGCAATAGATGCTTCCATACATGTGATAAAAGGACAACTAGTGGCTCTTCACATAATCAATGAGGATAAAGAGACTGGAACACAACATGATCTAAACATAGATGAATTCAATGTACATACTAAAAAATTGAATTATTTCCAAGCACAGACAATCAATTTCATTGCTGATAAAGCTGGCACGTTCAAGTATTATTCTACACTCCATCCTGAAATGAAAAGTAGCCTGATAGTAGATTCAGGATAGTATCAATAAAACGAATTTTAGAAATTAATAGCCACGGCCAAATATAGCCATTTCTTTACTAGGTTTCTTACATATTATACATGGTGCATCTGATTTTTTACTATCAAAAGGAAGCACCCGTATGTCTGCACCAGTTGTTTCTTCTATTTTTTCTTCACATTTTTGATCACCGCACCAAGGAGAATTTAAAAACAAACCCTTTTCTAACTCTGATTTAAATTTCTCAAAATCTAATACATCCTTTGTTTTTTCAGCTAGGAGGTTCTTTGCTTTTTCAAAAAGACTTTGCTGTATCTCATTTAGCATTGACTCTATACCAATTTCAATATTATCAAAAGAAAGATCTGTCTTTTTCTGACTATCTCGTCTTACTAATACCATCTTGTCTTTCGCTAGATCTTTTGGCCCAATCTCTATTCTTAAAGGAACACCTTTCATCTCCCAATCATGAAATTTGTAGCCTGGTGTAAATTCATCTCTTGTATCAATGTGAACTCTGATTTTCTTTTTTGATAGTGTGTCCTCAATTTCTTTTGATTTTTTGATAACCTGCTCTTTATCAGACTCTGAATAATAAATTGGAACAATTACTACTTGAATTGGTGCCACTCGAGGGGGCAAAACTAAGCCTTTGTCATCTCCATGAACCATTATCAATGCCCCTATCAATCGCCATGAAACACCCCATGATGTTTGCCATGCAAATTTTTCAACGTTTTCTTTATCTAAGAATTTGACATCAAACGGTTTTGAAAAATTCTGTCCTAGAAAATGTGACGTTCCCATTTGGAGAGCTTTACCATCTGGCATTATTGCCTCCATAGTTGTGGTATAAACTGCCCCTACAAATTTTTCTTTCTCAGTTTTTTTACCAGTAATTACTGGTATGGCTAATTCTTCTTCCACTGTTTTTTTGTATATTTCAAGTATTAACATGACTTCCTGTTCAGCTTCTTCTTTTGTTGCATGCACAGTATGTCCTTCTTGCCATAAGAATTCTGATGTTCTAAGGAAGGGTTTTGTTGCTTTTATTTCTGCACGCAGTGCAGTGTTCCAAAAATTAATCTTTAATGGTAGATCTCTCCAACTTTTTATCCATTTAGAATACATAGAATATGCAAGCGTTTCCGAAGTTGGCCTTAATGCAAGCTTGTCTCCTAATTCAGAATTTCCAGAATGGGTTACCCAAAAAACTTCTGGATTGAATCCAGCAAAATGTTTTGATTCTTTACTAAGAAGTGATTCTGGAATTAAAATTGGCAAAAAACCATTCTGATGACCAGTATTTTTTAGCTTTTCATCAAGTGAATTTTTTAACGACTCCCAAATTGAGTATCCATATGGTCTAAGTACAATAAGGCCCTTGACAGGAGCATAGTCTGCAAGCTCTGCCTTGATTACAACCTGCGTGTACCATTCACTAAAATTTTCATTTTTTTTGGCTGTTATACCTATCTCTTTACTCAATTTACATCAATTTGGGATATGTACTAATGAGCTTTCTGGTCTTTAGAGTGGGTCGCCTTTACAAAGTACTTTTCCCATTATTCTACTTTGAAAGTTTGGACAAACAAAACATTGGACAAATCCTATCTCTGATTTAAGAACTGGGCAATCTACGGCTTCTTCTTTCATTCGTTTGAGCATTTTTGGGCTAACGCCTTTCAATTTTAATTTGCCCTTATCATCCATCATACCTGAAGCTTTCAACTCGTCTTTGATCTTATCTGAAAGCTTGTATGGTGCAGTGGCTACCTTGATAGTAACCTCATATTTGTGTGGAAGCTCGCCCATAGTGCTCTCCAGCAATTGCGAAATATATTGCTAGTGGTTTTATCAAAATCCGATCTATCAAAACTTAATATAATCTAGATTTGTGTTGTCAAACTGAAACTAGTTGCTAGCAATTTTTGACGTTGAGGGTGTTTTGCTTGATGCAGAATTTCTTCCAATACTTGCTGAAAAAATAAACAAGCAAGATGAAATTTGGGAGATTACACGAAAGGGTATTGAAGGTGTCATAGATTGGGAAGAAGGTCTCAAAACTAGAATTAATGCACTAAAAGGTATAGACTATAAAACATGCAAAGAGATTGCTGATTCTCTACCAATTATGACGGGTGCAAAAGAAATTTGTCGTGCACTAAAGGCGGCTGGATGGAAATTACTTGCAGTCTCAGGAGGATTTACAATAATGACTGACAGACTAAAAAAAGAATTAGGACTTGATTATGTTTTTTCAAATGAACTTCTTTTCAAAGATGGAAAATTAGATGATGTTATAATTCACGTGGATTCTGACAAGGCAAAATCTGCTAGAATAAAAATAAATGAATGGAAGGAAAAAAAAGAAAACACTGTTGTTGTAGTAGATGGTGCAAATGATATCAAACTTTTCAATATCTGCGGTCTTGGTGTGGCTTTTAGGGCACAGGATGTTGTGAAAGACTTGGCTACTGTAACTCTTGAGGAAAAAGATCTCTCGTTGTTAATTGATATCATTAACAAACATTATGGAATGAATCTTGAATTACAAACTGTTGCGTAATTAGATATTATTTTAAATCCAAAGGTAATAGAATTTACAAATGTCATTAGAAATAATCCCAGTTAAGATAGATAAAGAAATAGAGCAAAATGACGACATTTCTGAATTGATTTTATTATCTACATCAAAACCAGAAATAAAAGACGACGATATTCTAATCGTAACACAAAAAATAATATCTAAACAGGAAGGACGTATAGTACAATTATCCACAATAACTCCATCTCTTCTTGCAACAGGTATTGGGAGTGAATATGGAAAAAATCCACAAGTTGTACAAAAAATACTTGATGAATCAAAACGTATAGTGAGATTAAATGATGGTGTGATAATATCTGAAACTATTCATGGATTTGTCTGTGCCAACGCTGGAGTTGACGAAAGCAATGTCAAGCGGGGATATGTTACACTATTACCAAAAGATGCAAACGCATCTGCACAAAAATTAAGAGAGTCGATAATGAAAAAAACAGGAAAGAACGTTGCTGTAATAGTATCAGATACATTTGGCAGACCGTTCAGAATGGGTCAAACAAACTGTGCTATTGGATTAGCTGGTATTTCCGCAATTGCTGATTATATTGGAACAAAAGATAGTTTTGGCAGAATTCTTCATGTTACTGAAATTGCAATTGTTGATGAGATATGTTCTGCATCAGAATTAGTGATGGGTAAATCTCTCAATACTCCTATTACTATTGTAAGAAATTACAAATTTAGTGATTCTAAAAGCAATATGAATGATCTACTTAGGCCAAAAAATGAAGATCTCTTTAGGTAAACCATATGCACAATTATTGAAATAAAGAATATATTCTAAAGTAAGCAGTACGAATAGACGTTGAGTATTTTAAAAGTAGAGCTACATTGTCATAACGAGTTTTCTAATTTTCAGCTTGGTCTAAAAGAAACCCCGTATGATTGTGGAATACGTGTCTCTGAACAATTAGAACAGGCACATAAGATTGGATTGGATGCCTTTTTTATCACAAATCATAATACTTTGGATGGATTTTCAGCCTTGCTTGAATATAAAAAAAACCATGAAAAATTCAAGAATCTAAAAGTCTATCCAGCAGAAGAGATTACTACTGATGCTGGAATACATGTTGTTGCATATGGGCTTTCTGAAACGATAAAATCAGGACAGACTTTAGATGAAATCCTTGATGAGATTAAATCACAAGGAGCTATCTCATGTGCACCGCATCCATTTGCTCTAAGTAATGGTTTACGTGAACAAGCAATATTTTGCGATCTAATTGAAGTCTTTAACAGTAATAATGTTGATAGATATTCAAATCTGCGCGCATCATATTTTGCTAAAAGTAACAACATGATAGAAGTGGTAGGCAGTGATTCTCATGTTGTATCTACACTGGGAAGATGCATCAATCTGATTGATTCTGAAAATACGTTAGATGATGTATTGTATGCAATGCGTAAAGGGAAAATCTCTATTGGGAAAACAGGCTATGTTACAAGTAAAGAAATGATAGAGCACGCAAAATATAAAATTGAAAATTCAAAAGATGACATTATAAAATATTTTCAGCAGACTCATCCGCATATGACAGGACTTTGTACATTTTTAATTAGAACGTTTGAATCCAATCCAAATAGTATAATGTGGACAGCTGTTTATAAAATTGCAGTACATCTGACAACAAAACTTTCTAACAAAATAAATTTCAAAAATCATGATCATACAATTTTGTATGAACGTAACTTGAGGGCAATACTGCCTATGATCCTCACTTGACAAAACATTTTCTGTACACAAGAATAGATTTTAATATCACGTTGCAGTCATTTTAAATTATAAGGTGAACTGAATGTCAGAATTAGGACCAGCTAAGACGATTGATGTACGTGGATTATTCTGTCCCGAACCTGTGTTTAGAACAAAAATAGAAATTGAAAGAATGACAGTAGGGAATGTCCTAAAAGTGATTGCAGATGATCCTGCATCTGAAGAAGACATATCCAGATGGGTAAATAGAAGTGGTCATCAGCTTGTAGAATTAAAAAAGAACGAAAAAGATCTAGAGTTTACCATAAAAAAGGTGAAGTAATACTTGGCAACAAAAGTTGTAAATGATTCTGCAATCTTAAAGAAAATTGGGAATACTCCTCTTGTAAAATTAAATTCTCTTTCTTCAGGTAATGTAATTTCTTATGCAAAATTAGAATCACATAATCCATTTGGTTCTGTAAAAGACAGGGCTGCTTATTGGATGATAAAAGATGGGGAAGAGCGTGGAATTTTAAAAAAAAATACAAGTATCATTATAGAGCCTACCTCTGGCAATACTGGAATTGCACTAACTGGCATAGCTAATCTGCTAGGCTACAAAGTCGAAATAGTAATTCCTGAAAAAGCAAGCGAAGAAACAAAGAAAATAATTGAATCACTAGGTGCAAAATTATTTCAAACAAGTGATGATTTATGTCCAAAGGTTGGTGCCGGCACAGATCAAAGTATAGCACTTGCCAGAGCGATATCCTCTGCAAGACCAGAGATCTATTACATGCCTAATCAATATGAAAATGAAGCAAATTTCATGGGTCATTACAAAGGTACTGGACCTGAAATTTGGAAGCAAACTGAAGGAAAGATAACTCACTTCTTGACAGGTGTTGGCACCGGCGGCACTATAACTGGAATTTCTGCTTATCTAAAAGAACAAAATCCGGAAATTAAGACAATTGCGGTTCAACCTCAACAAAATCACTTGATTCAAGGATTACGTAACTTTGTAGAATCAGACAAACCGGTTTTGTTCAAAAAACGTGAAAGTCTAGTGGATGACTGGATGACAATAACTAACGAAGAAGCTTTTGCAGCGGTAGTAAAATTATTTGAAAAAGAAAAACTTGTAGTGGGCCCATCTTCAGGTGCTGTTTATGCTGCAATGGAAAAACTTTCATTAGATAAAGGATGTGTAGTTGGGATATTTGCAGATGATGGTCGCAAATTCAAAAGCTTGTATGTCCAACAAAAAGTGTTTACAGAGGAACAATTTGACAAGGCACTAAAAGAAGCAGCGCATTTGTCTGTTGCATCTTACATGTAATTATTTTTTATTTTCAGAAAGATACTTGTCTACATCTATTGCAGCCATGCAACCGAATCCTGCCGCAGTAACTGCTTGTCTGTATCTGTGATCATGCACATCTCCAGCTGCAAAGACTCCATCTACACTAGTCTTGGTATTGTCTTTTAGAATTATGTATCCTTGTTCATCAAGCTCAATTTGACCTTTGAATAACTTGGTATTTGGTTCGTGTCCAATTGCAACAAAAAGTGCGCCAACACTTAATGTCTGTTTTTCATTAGTTACTACATCCTTGATGATTATCTGATTTACTTTTTCATTCCCAGAAATCTCTTCTATAACTTTGTTCCAGTAGAACTTTATTTTCTGATTGTTAAATGCTCGTTCCTGCATGATCTTGCTTGCTCTGAGGCTATCTTTTCTATGAACTAGATGAACCAATTTGCCAAATTTAGTTAAAAATGTAGCCTCTTCCACTGCTGAATCTCCTCCGCCAACAACTACTATGTCTTGATTTTTAAAGAATGGTCCATCACAAGTGGCACAATATGAAACACCTTTTGCACTAAATTCTTGTTCCCCTTTTACACCAATTTTTCTTGGACTTGCACCTGTGCAGATTATTACAGAGTCGGCTTCATATTCTTCTGAATAAGTGAGAACTTTGAAGGGTTTGTGTCTGAAATCCACATTGACTACTTCATCATCTATAATAGTAGTTCCCATTCTTTCAGCTTGTTTTTTCATAGATATCATGAGCTCTGGACCAAATATTCCATCTGAAAATCCTGGATAATTCTCAACTTCCGTTGTAAGCATTAACTGACCTCCTGGCAATACTCCTGATATTATCAGCGTATCACGTTTTGCACGCGATGTGTATATTGAAGCAGTATATCCTGCTGGACCCGCACCAATTATGATCACATCATATTTTCTCTTTGTTTCAGGTTTTTTGGACTCTGCTTTGATTTCAGCTTGCACTGATCAATTTGATTTGAGATTCATATTTAAATTAAATCCTGAAAAGCGTGCATAGTCATTATACTGTATTTCAATAAATTAGTATATTTTCAAGTTCTGTGGATAAACAATTTATCATATCAGGTATATGGTAATGAAGACCATAGAACTCCAACGGAATGATGTTAATTATGGCAATCCTTTGACCTTTGGAGACGCTTGGTCACTACAATTTTTTAAATAATTGAAAATATCATCTAGAACTTTTTGATGCTGACTGCAAAGCTTGTTAGATATTGTCTGTGAATGTAACAGATCTTCTTGCCAATGTGCATTGTATAGTTTACAGTCTCTTGACTCACAAAATGGCTGGCCAGTTAAATAATAAAATAATGCTTGCATTGCATATCCCTTGATTATCTCGCTTAATCTTACATCATGATACTCTAGATATTTTCCTTTGAATTGATTTTTCAAAACATCCAAATTAAGTCCCTGTGAGATGTTTTCAAACATTTTTAGATAATATTCGCGAGGTTTTGCCGGGGCTTCAATCATTCCTGTAGTGGATATGATTCCTGGATTTGAACAAATTACTGCTCTTCCATGGTATCTGTAATCGTCATAGTCATATGTGCAAATAAGCTTGTCTGTACAAATCAGATGAAACATGTCTGACTGTGACTCTGACTGTGGTATTGCATTAGCTATAATTTGTTTGAATTCAAATCCGTCATACATTACGATATTGCTTGTGTTTGTAAGATTTGTAAATGAATTCTCTTCAAAGGTTACTTCCTCTGATGCTGGAACGTGTTTCTCAAAAGGAATTAGTGGATTAAAAATCCTTGATGCAGCTAGATCATATGCAATTTTTCTAGTTGGATCTTTAAAGAACTCAAAAAATCTATCTCTTATTTCTACTTCAACACAAAATTTCTCTTTGATAAATTCTCCCAACACTTCTATCTTTATTTCAGGTACAGAAGGTTCATCGTATAAGAATACTTTGGAGAGTTTCAACAAACAAATTAAGAATTACTTGAATATAGTTTATCTTCTCAATTCTTTCATTTTTGCAGCAGTTACTTCAGCTGCTTTCTTGCCTGAAAGTAACATAGAACCATAGGTTGGTCCCATTCTTGGTATGCCATAAGTTTCAGTTACTGACATGCCTGCAACAACAAGACCTGGAAAAATCTCACCTGTCTTGTGAACTACTCTGTTTTCGCCATCATCAACCCACATAGGATCCATGCCTTTCCATTCTACGAGTTTTCTATCAACTAGTCTTTTTACAGCTACAGAATCATGACCAGAAGCATCGATTACCATTTTTGATTCTAGTGCAATTGGATCTACACAGGTAATATTTCTTGGAAGTGCAGATACAGGCATCCAATTAACTACTACCCCTCCAACTCTACCATTCTTTAAAACTAGATCATCGAATTTTGTTAAATTTAAGAATTTGACTCCTGCATCACATGCAGCTGCAATAAGTTTTGAAACAGCATGAGGACCTGGTGTGAGATATAGCCCTTCTGATACTTTTTTGTAAGGAATACCAAGCTCATCCCATATCTTTTGAGCAGGAGCTCTAACCGTAACTGGATTCATCATGTATCCACCAAGCCAATATCCTCCTCCTAGGTAGTTGTTTTGTTCAATGACTAATACTCTGAACCCCATGGTTGCAAGCTCTTTGCTTGCTGTAAGACCTGCAGGCCCTGCGCCGATTATTATTACATCAGAGTCTGCTCTGTCAATTAATACTGAATGAAATTCATTTGCAATGGCTCTGGTAATTTCCATTTCCTTAACATCGGCAAAAATTTTTGGTGCTTCATCAGAATGAGTAACCTGTTGCATAGAAAATTATCCCTTATTAAGTACATTAATAGTTTGCTCAGTTGCTAAATGCATCTTCAAATGCTTTTATTGATTCCCTGATTTTGGCTTTTTTTAGTGGATTCTTAAATGCATATGCAGAAATTATTTCTGATTTACTTAGATATTTTTTAGAAATGGATATTTTTGCAGCCCTAATTGAATCAAGTATGACATTACATCCGTTTGTACTATCGTTGGTTTTAAGAGACAAATCCATCTCAATTGTTGAACCCAAAAACCCTTTTGCTTCCATCCAATAGTAGCTTACCCGAGAGTTCCCCAACTGCTCAGCATATTCAGTGGTTCCTGCTGTGGATCTGAATGGATATGGAACTTCAACTGATATTGAATCTGTTTTTATTTTTCTTTTTTTCTCTCTTAACTCTTCAGCCATTGTATTTTGTGTATCTTTATTTCCTCCTACATCAAGCTGATACGCCTTTTCTATTTTGATTCCTCGATGTGTGATAAACTCCATCATGCCTCGGTGAAATGCAGTACCACCAAATTGACTCATCAAATCATCGCCAAGTATCATTAATCCCTTTGATGTAAATGCAGATCGCATCTGCTCAGTTACAATTTTTGAAGATGTAGCATTAAAAAAGGAACATCCTGCATCCAAAGCTGCCTTTGCATATTTTTCTCCACTTTTATCCATGCCTGAAGAAATTAAATTAATTAAGAAATCTGGATTTGTTTTCTTTAGGGAACTAACTACATCTTCATAGCTTGCAGTTTTTGCTCCTCCCATTTGAGCAAAATTATGTGGTACAACATCTTCCGAAATTCCTGGTTGTATTATTAAATCTGAATCAACTTTGTAATCTGATACAATACTGCTGATTTTTTTTCCTACTTTGGAAGGATCAATGTCATAAATGCCAGTAACTACCACATCAGTTATGCCAAAACCTGCAAGCTTTGGATGCCAAAGACCTTCAGTTGAATTTTTGTAAAATTGTAATCCTTTGATAAGAGTTGAAGCAACACTTCCAAATCCCGCTATTGCTATTTTGATTTGGTCAGGCACGTGACTTTTTCTTGTCGGTGAACATTTAACTCTTTTCTACACATTTGATCCATCTTTGAATGCATGATTTTTTTTGAATTCAAATAAACTCCAAAACCCATGTCTGAAATGTGCAATTTTGTGTCACAAAATTACAATGTCAGACTAAAATTCCCATATTATAAAATTTATATTCAATCCACAGCGAAATTATGTATACTTGAGTAAGACCAGCCTGAGCCAATCTAGAGGAGATAATTTGCCCAAACCAAAGATAAACTGGGGTAAGCTAGAGGAGGCTGAAAAATTTGCAGAAATGGTAAAGCTCTTCAGACGTGGAAAAATTAACCGTGATGATTTTAGACGTTTTAGGTTACAACATGGTGCATATGGTAGCCGAATGACTGATGATTACAGCATGGTGAGAGTAAAAGTACCTGCAGGAGAAGTTTATCCTGAACAATTAGAAAGACTTGCTCTGTTAAGTGAGGGATTTTCAATAGGTAGTGCACATGTTTCCACAAGACAAAACTTTCAACTTCACTGGATTGCATTAGAAGATGTATCAGAAGTAATGCGCGGTCTTGCTGAAGTTGGAATGACATCAAGAGAAGCATGTGGAAATTCGGTAAGAAATGTAATGTGCAGTCCTCTTGCTGGTGTTTGCACCCAAGAAGTTTTTGATCCTACTCCTTACGCACTTGCTACTGCAAGATTTCTTTTGCGAAATCCAATGAATCAATCCCTTCCACGAAAGTTTAAGCTTAATTTCACATGTTGTGAAAAACATGGAATGGCAAGGATAGTGGATATTGGTTTGATTCCTCAAAAAATTGATGCTGACGGCAAAACGCATAATGGATTTAAAATATTTCTTGGTGGAGGATTAGGTGCGCAATCATTTGTAGGTCATCAGCTTGAAGAATTTACTTCCGAGGAAGATTTGTTGTATACAATTATCTCAGTTATCAGAGTTTATGACAGGATGGGAAACCGGGAAAACATGGCAAGAAATAGAATGAGATATCTTGTTAATGAATTGGGTTGGGAAAAATTCCAAAACATCGTACTAAAAGAAAGGGCGATGGTAAGGGTAACCCAATCAGTTGTGGTAAAACTTGACCTAGACAAGATCCCAGAAGTTCTTGGTAAAATGAGCATAAGTTCAGATACTCCAGCTAAACCTGAAGGATTTTCAAGATGGGTAAAAAGTAATGTGACAAGTCAAAAACAGAATGGTTACAGTTCAGTATTTCTAACTTTAGAATCTGGTGACGTAACTTCTAATCAATTAAGAGCTATGGCAGAAATTGCAAGAGAATTTTCTGCAGAAGGAAGGGCACGAACTGGATTCTTACAAGATA
>Ga0207081_1125_pt1 | contig 14210 bp, 13 predicted proteins | sample Alteio_BWMinHeat_59_FD_153524 | JGI IMG/M metagenome (GOLD analysis project Ga0207081, IMG submission 153524) | Enriched cells from forest soil in Barre Woods Harvard Forest LTER site, Petersham, Massachusetts, United States -... | ecosystem: Environmental > Terrestrial > Soil > Temperate forest >... | reverse complement strand
TCGGCGTCGGCATCGTGCTTGGCCAGCTTCAGTTGCTGGATATAGCTGCGGTAGGCATCGCGCAAGGCGGTGAGGTACTCCCGGCTGCCGTTGACGTGTTCCAGTTGACCTTCGAGAAGGTGCACCGCTTCTTCGTACTGCTGCGCGGCCATCATGTCGCGCGCCCGCCGCAGCGCATCTTGCACGGCCAGCTTGACGCGAATGGGATCCTCGCGCTCCTCGCCGGGGACATGAGACGGCAGAAAGATCAACAATCCGAGGGCGCAGCCGAGCGCGCACAGGCCACGTTGGGTCATGACGCATCCTTGCGTTGGCGAGAGATGACGGTCCGCGAAGAGACGAAGGGGATCGTGGGCGCGGCGAGTTGGTCAAGCGGGGAAGGCTTCGTCCTCTTCTCGGTCGTTCCGTTGGTTCCGTATGCTGCCGGCGGCTCCGCCTCCTAACGGAACAGTCCGACAACGTGGAAGAGGGTAAGGGGATCGAAGAATTTATGCAAGATGGCTTTTGTCTGGGTGGCACGCCCTGAAGAAACTGAAGGGCGTGGAACCTGTACAGGACACCAAGCACGCCCCTCGCAGACTCAGGGCGTGCCACTCAACGCCGCGCACGTCAGCGCACGTACGGTTCCATGTACTCGATCAGCGCCTTGCGGCGGAGATTCTCCATCACGCGCTTGCGCTCGCGCTTGATGAGGTCTTCCTGCAGCTTTTCGCGGATGAGCTTCTGCGTCCGGGCGTCAAAGGGTTGCAGCTCGTGGGCGTTTTCGCGACGAACCATGCGAACGACGTGGATGCCCGTCTGCAGCACGACGAGCGGCCCGACCTCGCCGTCCTTGAGATTGACCAGCGCGGGCTCGACCTCCGGCGGCTGGATCTGGTGCGGATGCGAGCCCGTGCCACGGCCGGCGCGGGAGCGGCCGTCGCCGTCGTCGAACTCGAACATCTCGGTGATCTTGGCGCCGGCACGAAGACGCTGGGCGATGTCGATCGCCTTGGCCTTGGTGTTCTCCATCTGTGGTTCAGGGTACTTCGAGAAATCGAGGAAAATGTCCTCCCACTCGTAATTGTCCGCCTGCGGAGTGAACTCCTCGGCATGTTGGAGGTAGTAGTCATAAATCTGCCGGTGCCCGATCTGCTCCAGGGCACTGCTGACCAGGAACTTGGCGTACTCGTCGGCGATCATGGAGCGCTGGATGAAAGCCCGGATGCCGTCGTAGGTAAGACCTTGCGTGCGGAGCAGAGTCTTGTAATCATCCTCGCTCTTCAACTGTAAGCCTTTGACCTGATTGCGGATGTACGGCTCGAATTCCCTCTCAGCCATTTCATTCAGCTTGTCCAGAGTACGCTTGCCGCCCGGGTTCTTGCCGAAATGCTGGTTCATGTCCTGCGTCAAAAGCTCGATGTCGATGATCCTCTCGAGGGATGCTTTCTTGTATTCGGTGAATCTGCTTCCCATGTCCATGAGTTGGGCCGGGAAGATGGCGTGCGAAAGTTCCGTCTCCAGGATCGGCGTACCGTTGACAGTGGCACAGACGCGGGTACTGGCCTCGCCGATCTTGCCACCGCCGCTCGAGTGCGACATGAGGCGGATATCGCCGGATCCCTTGCCGGTGCTTTCACTTGCAGTCGGAGGTTTCGTGGGCGGGTCGCCAGCGGCGACGGAATCCTTCGGGAAATACGCGGCGGGATCGCGCGGCAAGCCACTTTGCGCGTAAGATTTCTGACTGGCGTGGCACCCGCAGATTACCACGCCCGCGGCTGCCCAGGACATCCATGTCCGCGCATTCATCGGTTCAATCCCCCGAAACTTCCCAGCTCATAGGCATTCACACAATAGTGCGCGTCGAGCTATAGCTCCTGGCCTGGAAAACGCAAGAGTTCTTTGAGGCCGGAGTAGATGGACTCGATGGTGAGTTCGTGAGGACCGAGGCGGTAGTAGGCAGTGCCGGCATCGACGACGCGCAGCCGCGTCGCGGCGCGATCCGCAAGTTTATGTAGGAGCCGTTCACTTTTGCCATTGAGAACCAGGTCCGTGGGACCCAGCTCCGGCTTACCGGGGCCTTCGAGGTGAATGCTGCCGATCTTCCAGCGGGTCGCCAGCAGCCGGCATTCGGCGAGTCGCAGCATCCATTCGGCCGGCTCAGGGATCGGACCGAAGCGGTCGCGCAGCTCCTGGCGGAACTCGTCGAGTCGGTCCAGTCGGCGAATACGTGATAGGCGCCGGTATACCTCGATGCGTGGCCGTTGCCCGGAGACGTATTCGCGCGGCAGGTAGGCCGTCCAGGGTAGAGCCAGCTCCACTTCCAGGGGAGTGCGCAGCGGCTGGTTCTTCAGGGTACGAACCGCGTTCTCCAGCAACTGGCAGTACAGCTCGTAGCCAACGGCGGCGATGTGGCCGCTCTGCTGGTTGCCGAGGATGTTGCCCGCTCCCCGAATCTCGAGGTCGCGCAAGGCAATCTTGAACCCCGCACCCAACTCCGTGAATTCTTCGATCGCCTTGAGGCGCTTGGCGGCGGTGGGCGCCACGGCGCGCTCCGGTTGCAAAACGAGGTAGGCGTAGGCACGGTTCCTCGACCGACCGACTCGCCCACGCAACTGGTGCAAATCCGCCAGACCGTAATTGTCCGCCTCGTTGATGAAGATGGTGTTCGCGTTGGGGATATCCAAGCCGCTCTCAATGATCGTGGTGGCAACGAGGATGTCGCACTCTCGCCGCACGAAGCGCAGCATCGTTTCTTCGAGCTGGCCCTCGGGCATCTGACCGTGACCGATCATGATCCGCCCTTCGGGCACGATGGCCGCGACTCTGTCTGCGACCGCCTGAATATTGTGCACGCGGTTGTGCACGAAGTACACCTGCCCTTCGCGGTTTAGCTCGCGGAGAATGGCGTGGCGGATGAGCTGATCGTCCCAGCGGATGATGCGCGTCTCGATGGCCAGACGGTCCGGCGGCGGCGTCTCGAGGTTTGAAATGTCGCGGATGCCCAGGAGCGACAGGTGCAGCGTGCGCGGGATGGGCGTCGCCGTCAGCGTCAGCACGTCCACGGTTTGCCGTAGCTTCTTGAAGCGATCCTTGTGCTCGACGCCGAAACGTTGCTCCTCATCGATGATGACGACGCCGAGGTCTTTGAACTGGACATCGGCACTGAGCAAGCGGTGTGTGCCGATGATGATATCGACGCCACCCGCGGCTAGACGCTCGACGATGCGCTTCTGCTCGCCGTGCGAACGGAACCGGCTGATGCCCTCGATAACGAAGGGGTACTCGGCAAAACGGCTGCTGAAGGTGCGGAAATGCTGCTCGGCAAGCACGGTGGTCGGCACGAGCACCGCCACCTGCTTGCCGTTGTCAACGGCCTTGAAGGCAGCACGCATGGCAAGCTCAGTCTTCCCGTAGCCGACGTCGCCGCAAACCAGCCGGTCCATCGGCCGCAGGCGCTCCATATCGTGGCGGATCTCTTCCATCGTGGTGACCTGGTCGGGAGTCTCCTCGTACGGGAAGGCAGCCTCGAATTCCTTCTGCCATTCGGTGTCGGAAGGGAAGGAGATGCCGGGCTTCGCCTCACGGAGCGCTTGCAGCTCGATCATCTCGGCGGCGAGATCGTGAACGGCGTCGGCGACCTTCTGCTTGCGATTCTCCCAGGCAGTTCCCCCCAGCCGGGAAAGCTCGGGCTCGGTACGCGCACCGCCCACGTATTTCTGCACCAGCTCGATGCGCGCCGCGGGGACGTATAGCTTGGCTCCTTCGCGGAACTCCAGCACAAGGTACTCGCCCCGCTGGCCGTGCTTGTCGAGCATCTGCATGCCGCGGTAGCGGGCGATGCCGTGATTGACATGCACGATGAGGTCGCCCTCGTTCAGATCGAGGAAGCTGTCGATCGCCCGGGTTTCAAGTCGGCGCCGCGGCAGCAGCGGGCGCATCTCCTCGCGATGGAACAGTTCGTGATCGCCGAGGACAACGAGCCCCTGGTCCACGATGCGGAAACCCTCGCCGACGTGCCCGGTGACCAGCCGCAGCCGATCGGATGCATTGACCTGGCCCGCAGCGAGGACTTCGGATAGTCGTTTCAACTCCGCTTCATTGTGGCAGGCGATCACGACGTGATCCGCCGCGGCGACCGTATCCAGTTCATCGCGCAATTGCTTGACATCGCCGCTGAAACGCTCGACGGACTCGACGCGGAGATGGCAAATGGTCTCGACCGAGGCACCGGGCAATGCGGAGACGGAGATCGTTGGGAAGCGCAGCAGCCGTTTGAAGACATTCTCGACGGCGACCAGTCGATTCAGCGCCGTCGCTCGCTGCAGATATTGCCGGCCTTGCTCATCAAGCTCCAGCGGCTCGACGAGCACGATCCAGGAGGCGGCGGGAAGGTGATCGCTTACAACGCCGCGCATCGCAACCTGCCGGCTCGGAAGTGTCATTACCTCGGCGCTGACGACCGTGCCCAGGCTGCGCTGCGTCTGCGGCGAGAACTGGCGCAGCGATTCAATCTCATCGCCGAAGAGTTCGATGCGGACGGGTGCCTCTGCATCAAGCGAAAAGACATCGAGGATGCCGCCGCGACGGCTGAATTGCCCGGGTTGATCCACCACATCGACCGGCTCGTAACCGTGCTCGGCCAGCCAGCGCAGCGTCTGTTCGAGATCGAGCGTGTCGCCCACGCGCAAGACCCTGCGACCCTGCGCGAGTCGATCTCGATCCGGAACCGGCTGCATGAATGCGTGAATGGTTCCAACGAGCAAACGAGGCGCCTGGCTGCCATCGAGTTGCCTCAGGATACGCAGACGCTGCTGAGCAAGATTGTCCGTTGCATCGCTGTCGCCAGGATCGTTCTCGGAAGCCGGGAAGACCGTTGGACGCTGACCCGAGAAACTCGCCAGATCTTCGACCCAGCTATCGAGATGGCCCGGATGCGGTAGGACCACGACGACCGTTGAATCCGAATGCTGCGCAATAGTCGCCGCGACGAGTCCGGCGGACGATCCCCAGGCGCCGTCAACCGTGACGCTGCGGCGATGCTTCAACTCGTCGAGCAGACCGCGGAATCCTTCTGCCTTGAGCAGAGTTTTCGTAAGCTCTTGCAAGGTCGTGAGTGAAAAGGAGACGGGAGCCGTCGAGATCATGCCTTGTCCGCAGATAACTCCGTTGGTAGGGATTGAACAAACTTAAGTGTAACCAAGCAAATCCACGCGGAAAAGGCGGCTTTGGCGGCATCGTTCCTACAACCGCCGTGTTTGCGCCCCGGGACGCTCCTTCAAAGCGTCGCTAATCTCTCTGGACTTCCATACGAGAAGCAGTTAGACTAGATAGAGATGTTGAAAGAAGACGTAAACCGAAAATTCGCAAGTAATTATGAGCGGGCCATTTTCGAAGATTCTTCCTTCCCACCGCATCGCAAGCGACCCGCTATCCAATCCTGGAGGTTTGTTTGTTTAGTGACACTGTTGCGGAGCCCCTGTGTGGGTTCCAAGCTCTCGGTCTAGCCCCCTCTTTGCTGGCAGCACTTGAACGCGTCGAGTACCGTCAACCCACTCCGATTCAAGCTGCCTTGATACCCAAAGCACTCGCGGGCCTGGACGTCATTGGTCAGGCACAGACGGGCACCGGCAAGACCGCTGCATTCCTGTTGCCATTCCTCAACTCCTGGCGTGACGACAACCGTCCGGGGCCGCAAGCCCTGGTGCTGGCCCCCACGCGCGAGTTGGTCATCCAGGTTGCCGAGGAGGCACAGCGGCTCGTTCCCAGCAAGCACTGCAGGGTCGTACCCATCTACGGCGGGCAGCGCATCGGCACCCAGCTCACGCAGATGAAGAAGGGCTTCACGATTGCCGTCGGCACGCCCGGCCGCGTCATCGATCATCTACGCCGTGGCACGCTGAACTTCAACGCGGTTCGCTATCTCGTCCTCGATGAGGCCGACCGCATGCTCGACATCGGCTTCCGACCGGACATCGAGCGCATCCTCCGTCGCTGCCCGGGAACTCGGCAGACCCTGCTCCTATCGGCGACCGTTCCACCACCCGTGTTGCGCCTCGTGCACCGCTACATGGTCGATCCAGTACACATCAATCTCGCGCCGATCAATGTGACGGTCGAATGTATCAAGCAACATTACGTCACCGTGGACGAATCGCGCAAATTCGATCTGTTGCTGCGGGTGCTGAAAGAAGAGCAGCCGCGGCAGTGCATCATCTTCTGCCAGCGGAAGCGCTCGGCCGAGGATCTTTTCCGCGATCTGCGCCATGAGCACCAGCGCGTTGCGGTCATGCACGGCGATCTGCCGCAAACTCTGCGTGAACGCATCATGCAGGCCTTCCGCGACGACAAGGTCACCTGCCTGGTGGCTACCGATGTGGTCGGCCGCGGCATCGACGTCACCAACATCTCGCACATCATCAATTACGATGTGCCGGAAGATCCCGAAAACTACGTCCATCGCATCGGCCGCGCCGGACGCATGGGAGCCGACGGCGTCGCCATTGCCTTCGTCACGCCCGACCAGGGCGATCTGCTGACGAACATCGAAATCTTCATCAACAAGCAGATCGAGGAAAAGAACATCCCCGGCTTCAAGGCCTACCGCCGCCGATTGCCCTCTGTGGAAACGCCGGTCAAGTCGGCCGCACCTGTCTTCGGACGCCGCGTGAAACGCTATAGCAACCGGCTGTAGACGAATAGACAAGAGTTCCAAACGGTCGACGGTTCAGCTTTATCAGCTTTCTCAAGTGACCGATTCACTTGAGAAAGCTCAGAGTCCCTGAAATCACAGCGTTTTTGCCCGTTTTTTGGTCAGTTTTCGCAACTGATAAGCCTCATATACCCCCCCAGATGGGAATGAATGAGACGCGATCTTGCCTGGCAAGCGAGTCACGTTAAGCGAGAATTCTCGAAAATCCTCCGGTTTTCACCGAACCGATCAGCATGACCAGCCATCTTATCCGTTCGATGCATTGCATTTCACCCCGACATGCACACACACCATCCCACCTGCCACCCCTCGAAAATCTCACACCCATGTTGGAAAATCTCCGAACCTCTTGCCGTTTCCATTATCGCAATGCGCCTGTCACCAAGTGGGAGACATTTCAGATAACTACCCGATGCGCCGAATGGCACTAGGTTAAGGAACCCGGTGCCGATCCATAAAGGGGTGAGCCATGAGTGAAAATGAAGCGGACGTTTTGCGCGAGTTGCCGGAACTGGAGAAGAAGTGCAGCAAGTGCAATGGTAGCGGTGCCATTGGCAATAGACGTTGCACGCTTTGCGATGGATCAGGATACGAGACCACTGAGTTCGGTGAGAAGGTCTTGGCGCTAGTGTGCCGTCGCTTCCAATCGCTTTTGGCGCGCTCTATCCGCGCCTAGTGTTGCTGAGCCAGGAATCGACCGCAATTATCAAGTCAACACTTACCTTGATGACCGGTCCTATCAGATCGTGGCACATTGCGCCATTCAGCATCAGGCGCTCTTTATCGCGTAGTGGCGGGGCATTCGGAGCCGTTCTGCAATCCTCCAAATACACCTCGTCTGCCAGGCCAGCCTTGTGGACGATTAGGTTTCTCACCGCACTAAGAGCGTCCAGGCTTTTGCTCGCAAGAGCTGCATCGATATTGTCTGTTCTCGCCTTCTTAGCCTTCTCAGAAAACGCTAAACTGTAGGCGGCGCGGATATCGTCTAGGCTGGTGAATTGAACGCACCTTGATGTTGACAAAAGAGTACCCATCTTGTCGCCCAAATCGTATTTCCCTTTCGTCACCCTGAACATCGCGCCAAGAGCTATCATGGTTCTGCTAGCTGAGCAGCTTTCCTCATCGTCAACTTCCATTTTAGATTCCGGCCTTGGTTTATTAACGACGCCACCAATAGCCAGTCGTTCGATGCGTTTTTCTGTGCCGATCAACGGCGCTAGAACTTGCGGTTGGGAATTGACTGCACTAACCCAGAGGTCGCCAGCAAGTGTCTCGAATGCCGTCCATGTCCCGATTATCAATGATGCTAACCATGCGTCGATGGCTTCCTGCTCTAGGACAAAAGACGCCATTTGAACCAAGCCCAGCGTGGCCTGTATTCCTTTTTTGAGTTCATCGTTCTTTTCCAGGTGTTCTTCCACGCTTTCCCATTCGCGTGCAGGGATTTTCACTGGCGGGGCATTCGATGCTATTGGTTGAAGACCGCCAATGTCAAGAGCCATAATGCCTGCCTCGTCCTTTCCCATCAGTCTGCCGACGTACATGAGCAAAGGCACCGACAGTGCAAGCGAATCGAGCTTATCAACGTTCTGATGAAATGCGCTGGCTACCCTATGCAGCCCTTCGCTCTTAATTCGCGACGGCTTCACCATTGGCCCAGCTATGAGTGTTCCATCTGGCGCCCGCTCATAAAACGCGTCGCGCACCTTCGTCCTAATCAATGGAATGAGATCGTGCAATCTGTAGTTTCGCAACTTCGCGAGAATGCCTGCGGTTTTTTCTGTGAACCCAATTGGCTTTGCTGTGTCACTCATCTGGGAGATTGCCGTGTGTGTCCATTGTTTGTTTTCTTATTCCTGGCCAGCTTCCGTCTCGCCGCGTCGATCACCACCACTCTCACCCACGCAGCCATTCCCTGAGCCTCGTCGGCCGTTGCCTCAGTAATCAGCGCTTTTTGTTCGCCAGTAAGCGGAACACGGATGTCCGTGTCCATGCGCAATGCCGGGTCTTTTCGTGGTCTTGCCATGCGATTATTGTAGACAACATTTCCGGAAAATTCAACAGAATTGTCTTGAAGTATATCCAAATGTTGTCTACAATAATGTCGTAGCAGTGAGGCCATCAAGAGGGGGAGACAACGAGTCATGCCGCGAAAAGATTTCCGTGCTGTTCGTGACAAGTTCGCCAACGACGATGGCCTGCCCTTCGGACGGCTCCTCAAACGCGAACACGTCCTGAGTGCTCTGGAAGCTGACGGCCATGAGTATCGACAGCGCGTGTTCTGCCCGCTCGTGACGCTATGGGCATAGTTGTCGCAATGCCTAAGCCAAGACAAGAGCCTGAATGAGGCGGTCTCTCGTATCCTTGCATTTCGCGTCGCGTCCGGCCTTCCGGCATGCTCAGCGTCGTCAGCCAGCTACGCAGAGGCTCGCGGTCGCTTTCCGGTCGCAGTCATGGTGCGGCTAGCGAAAGAGATTGGGCGCAACGTCCACAACTCCGCACATGATTCCTGGCACTGGCGCGGACGGGAAGTGTTTCTTGCAGACGGCACCGGCCTATCGATGCCGGACACTGTTGAGAATCAAGAGGTTTTCCCGCAAGTCCGATCAGTGAAGAAGGGACTTGGTTTCCCGGTCATGCGTGCCGTGGCCATGATCTCCCTCGCTACCGGAGCCGTCGTGGACTTCGCATTCGCTGCTCATGAAGGCAAGGGGACAGGAGAAGGAACGCTTCTGCGCGGAATGCTGGATTCCATGAAGCAAGGAGATATTCTCGTCGCGGATCGATTCTATCCGTCCTACCGCACCGTGGCTGAGTTGCATCGGCGTGGAATCGATATGGTGTCGATTAGCCATCAGTCCCGCATTGTCGATTTCAACGAAGGCACTCAGCTAGGCGACAAGGACCACGTTGTTGAATGGCAAAAGCCCCCGATTGGGAACACAAAGTTGACGCGAGAGGAATACGACAAACTCCCGGACAGGCTCTCTGTCCGGGAGTTCACCATCGATGTCGAGGGACGCAACGGCGAGCGCGAGCAACTTGTGGTTGTCAGCACCATGATCGACCCGACGATTCCCCAAAAGGAATTGTCCGATCTATACTGGCGCCGCTGGAACTGCGAATTGGATCTGCGGTCAATCAAGCAGTCGATGCACTTGGACATCCTGCGCTGCAAGACGCCGGAAATGGTGGAGAAGGAAATCTTCTGCCATCTTCTAGCGTACAATCTGCTTCGTGGCACGATGACGGCATCGGCGAAGCGCCATGGCATCACGCCGCGACAGTTGAGCGTGAAGGGCACGATGCAAGCGGTTGAATCGTTCACGCCTGCGATGATGACGACGACAGCTTGCGGCGAAGTGCTGTATGATGCTTTTCTGACGACCGTGGCGGCTCATCGGGTTGGCAACAGGCCGGGACGACAAGAGCCGCGAAAGAGGAAGCGTCGTCATTCGTGGCGCGAGTATTTGATGGTTCCGCGCAACGAATGTAATCGTCGGCTCGCGGCGAAAGGGAAATCCTTAACCTAGTGCCATTCCCCGATGCGCCCACGTTGCCGGGCTTCCTCATAGGTCGTCTCTAGCTCGATCGGCAAACAGCCCAGGCCTCGTACCGCCAGAGGCAGCGTCGGCAACGGCTGGCCGACCGACAAGGGTTCACGCCACAGGTAGATTTCGTTGCGCTCGTCCCGGTGAGCGGGACGATACGCCGTCGCGTAGAGCGGCACCGGCGCGGGGAAGGCAAGGCCCTTGCCGTGCCCGAGCAACGCCACCAACTCATCGTGCAAGTTTCCATGACGCGACGTGACAGTATCGACGACGATGAGCCCGATGCCGCGCTGCAGGTAGGATGCACACTTGACGGCAAAGGCCCGACGTGCGTCATCGCGATCCTTGTTCCCCGGGCTGACAAGCTCAATGGCTGCGACAAGAGTGGGGCCGGCCACGCTGCTGAAACTCGGCGAAATACTCCTCGGGCAACACTTCGTTCAACGCGTCCGATATCGCTGCGGCCCATCGACCGTGGAATCCTTCCCAGTGGCGATGACCCAGGAGCGGCGCGTGAAAGTGATCCAGGAGAGGCATGGCCGATTCCCTGAACGGCGGCGCGCCATCATTCCCTCGCGCCGCAGGCATTGATAATAGCAAACGGGCCGGGGAACTCGTCTCGCCCACCAGGCACGAATACCTGGGCGGTTTCGTGTACGCGATGGCGGGGCGACGCCATGCCCACAATTTGATCGCAGACACACCCCGCGCCCAGCAAAGGCTGGGAAGCGGGGTAAGATGTCGGCCTGGACGTCCTCTCCCACCGCAGGCCGCCTGACCGCAGTCTTCTCATCCGGAAAAACTGGTATTGCCTTGGGATCCGATTCAGGAGATACTACCGAGCCACGGAAGGATTCGTCGCACGGTGCCACCCTCTTTCAGCACCGCTGCTTTTTCTCACATTAGCTCATGGACGAGGCATCTGCTCTGCGGTGAGAGCCACGTAGCCCATACGTCGCTCGCATCCTGAAAGGATACCGAACCATGTATGCAATTCACGATCACTTTACCCACGGAACACGCCAAGGCCTCAAGACTGCCGGCATGGGCTTGGGGCTCGTGCGACTGCTCCAGGACGCTGGACGCACCGTGGAAGCCAAGACGATACTCTGCTCCCTCGAAAATGCCCTCGACGGCGTTACCGAGGCATCGAACAAGCCGAACCAGGGGCCCTGGAAAGCAACCCGCTTGAATGGCCTTTCAAGGACATCCCCGTTCGCGGCGCTGAGCGGGAAGCGCGACCTGGTGCAATCAACCAACTGAGGGTCGACCTTTACAAACGTGACGATGGCTAACGCCAGTGGTTCAACACGATGAACTCGTCGCGGACCGGGACGGCGGCCGCCTCGAGCTTACGAATGGCGTTCACAATGCCTTTGGCCGTCAGATCGCGTGTTGGGTCGTTATCCTGGCGCACGACAAAGATCCCAGGATGTTGGCCATGAGCCTGCTTGACCAAGTTGTGGAGGATCCAAAAATCATCATGATTCTTGGTGACGCCCACCCGGTGATCCCCCATCGCATGTGTCAGATAGACTGGATCCGCCACACCGGATATGCCAGCCTCGGCAGGCATTTGCACGTCATGGCCTGCCTTGCGAAGCAATTTCGCAAGCAGCGGTGAGGCGGTGTCATCGTCAAGATAGAGCCTCATGATCTTAGGATACGCGCGACTTCTGCAGGCGGCACGATCTTGAATTTGCCTCCGGATTTGTAATCCGGATCGTTCATGCCGCTGGCCTCCATGAGCCGCTCTTCGCGCTCGAAATCCTGGGCAATTTCCGGCGGATTGCTCTGACAATACGCAATAGCCTCCTTGACCGCCTCCATTGGCAGATTGAGCTCGGCCGAAATCTCCTCCGGCGTCATCGGCTCATCGGCGCTAACGTGCATGCCGTAGAGGATGCGGGCGCGAATACGCGTTCCCTTGATGAACATTTGCTTATAGCAGGACTCCGGGTTCGGCCCCAGATACTTCCAGGTGGTGGAGAGGGAAGGGTTCATCACTTGATTCTACCAGACTGTTGTATTGCCTACCACCACCGTCTGCACCTCGGACCTTGATCATCTACCGGTCAGTTCTCTGCTTTTTGCAACCTGTTGGCTCCTCCGGGCCTGCCCCACCTGCCCGAATGGCTCTGTAAATTCGCGGACCTCGTCTTGGCAGGTGTCGCTTGACGCGGTATCACGGAAAAATCAGGCGCCGAAGCGGTGCCACGATGCCGATGGAGGGAAAGTGATGGTCCGAGAGTGGTGGCGAGCCTGGAGTGTGCTATTCGTTGCGATCATCGCAGCCATCGCCGTGATTCCGATATGTCAGACGGTTCGTCTGGGGTTCGACGACTGCCCAGGCCTCGGGCGAAGTGAAGAGCCAGCCGCGAAGATTTCGGAAAGCGAGCGGGCTGCCGCGAAGGCAAAGCGTGATACAGCAAAGAAGGAAATTCACGACCTCCTGCTGTCAATCGCGGCGAACCTCGACGCCCGGAGCAAGGACAAAGATTCCAACGCGAGCGCCGATCGCGTGGGCGAACCCAATGCGACTTTACCGGGTGATCCCGGGGATACATTCGGCGGAATTCGCCAATTCCGAAAGGCACGTGCTTCATTCGTGCCTTTCTTCTAGATCGATTCCTGAAGTTTACCTTAGCACTTCCGCCAGATGCAGCGCCCGCACTTTGCTTCCATTGCGGCGCAGGTAGCCCGCAATGTTCATCAGGCAGCCCGCATCGGTCGCAATCACCGTGTCGGCTCCGGTCTTCTCAATGAAGTTCGCCTTGTCGCGCACCATTGCCCCGCTGATGCCCGGATAACGTACCGCAAACGACCCGCCAAAGCCGCAACACTCATCGACGCGTTCGAGCGGCACAAGCTCCAGACCTTTCACGCGCCGCAGCAGCCGCTCCGGCTCTTGCAATAAGCCCAGTCCGCGAAGATGGCACGACATGTGGTACGTCGCTCGCCCCTCGAACTGCGCTCCCACATCCTCGATCTTCAAGACGTTGACGAGAAAGTCCGAAAGCTCATGCGTGCGTGTGGCCAGATCGTCCGCTCGCCTTCTCCACACTCGATCGCGCTCGAATAGTCCCGGATATTCCAGCTTCACCATCGCCGCACACGACCCCGAGGGCGTCACGATGACAAGATCGCTGTCGAACGCCTCGATGGTGTGCCGCGCCAGATCGCGAGCCGCATCGTGATAGCCGCTATTGAAGTGCGGCTGGCCGCAACACGTCTGACTCTCAGGAAACTCCACTTTGATCCCAAGCCGCCTCAACAGGCGCACCGTCGCCAGCCCCACCTCCGGAAAGAACGCATCCCCCAGGCACGTGATCATCAACGCAACGCGCAAGAAAATCTCCCCATACCCTCGCGTACTGATCCATCGTTTCGCGCTCGCCCCATCACTCTACAGGATCCTCCTCCCCTCCTCCTCCAACCCACGCACGACAAACTTCATCACGCGCTCTCCCATCAACTCGGCATAAGGCCAATTCAGCCCCCCCGCCGACGTTGTGAAGTCCGTCTCATGCGCGACCCCCAAGGCGCCCAGTTTTTCATGCAACCGATCATTGCCGCGAAACCACTCCTGATTCGCCGGATCACACGAGAAGAATATGTGAGGCGGATAACTCGCCGGATGCACGTGCAAAAGTGTCGTGTCCTGCCGGCACTGTTCCTTGCTGTCGTAAAGCTCATCCAGCGCCGTCCCCGCATGGTAGAGCTCGTGAAAATCAAGCATGGCATCGAGCCCCGCCACGACCGGAAAGCGATCCGGATGCCGAAACCCAACCCGCAGCGCCCCCTGTCCGCCCATCCCAAGACCCATGAGCGCCACTCGCCGTGGCGATAGCCGCCAGTGCGAGAGCGCAAAGGGCAACACGTGCTCGACCACCCAGGCCTCGGCACTCATCTGCGGATCGAAGGCAGCCCAGACCCGATCGAGCCACCACGTCCCGTCCCCCATGGGA
>Ga0207081_1124_pt1 | contig 14222 bp, 9 predicted proteins | sample Alteio_BWMinHeat_59_FD_153524 | JGI IMG/M metagenome (GOLD analysis project Ga0207081, IMG submission 153524) | Enriched cells from forest soil in Barre Woods Harvard Forest LTER site, Petersham, Massachusetts, United States -... | ecosystem: Environmental > Terrestrial > Soil > Temperate forest >... | reverse complement strand
TAATTGCCCAGACTCAGTCATCAGTAGTAAGCGAAGATGCTGCTTTCCATGTACAGCGCATCATCGCATACCCACAACTTACTTGCCTATTTTACGGCTGTTCTTGTTCTCTTGCTGGTTAAGCGTTTTTTGCTCTTGCTTGGTTATGTGGCCATGATTTTGAGACGCCATATCTCTTTCTTCCTGGCGCATCTTATGGTCATTTTTATGAAGCTTTGCCGCCTGGCCTTTGGATATTTCGCCTTCCTTCTCCTCCTTGTTTATGCGCTTGTTCTGGTTATTAAGGCGCTGATTAACCTGTGTGCGGCGGGGATGGTCTTTCTGCCAGGTATCCTGGGCGTAGGAGGTACCGAAGATAGCACCTAACAATGATGCAGTGATTGCCAGTTTTTTCATAAAAATTGTTTTTGTAAATGTGACGAATTGTTTTTAATGCTAATCATTTAACCCAGGGCAGGTGCAATCTGTATGTCAATTATGTTTATAAAAATAATCAAACATTTTTTAAATAAAGAAATACCTGATAAAATTTCAGCAAATCGTGGTGCGGCCTTTCAACCCGTTCATGACAGGTTCAGGCCACCCGGAAAAAATCGGGACAGGTACATTACATATCTTCAATTTTGCTATCAAAAAAATTTATTCCGGGTTTAGATACAAAACACACAGCACAGTCACCCCCTTTTTAAGGAGAGTGCTGTGTTATTGAAATTATTTTTATGCGTACTTTTATATTTGATAAATATATTATATTAATAATTATTTATTATTATTTTATGGTGTATGTAGAAGCGCAATGCATTGCGCCCTATGAAATACCTGTCACGAAACATCAGCCTTCGCTAAAGCTATGGCTGACGATGAAATACATTTTCATTTGCCCCTTACCTTTCGCATCTATCTCCCCTCTATACTCACAAGTAAACTTATCCTTCACCAGTTCATAAGTAGTCTGTGAGATGTTTATTTTCCCGGCCTCACTATTCTGCTCCATACGGGCGGCAGTGTTTACGGTATCGCCCCATATGTCGTAGGCGAACTTCTTTACGCCCACTATGCCGGCTACTACACTGCCGCTGTGTATACCTATGCGTATCTCAAAGGTGCTGTTGCCAAGTTTTGCAACTCTATCCTGCATGAAGGCGTTTATATCTATGGCTGCCCTTACTGTGTTTTCTGCGTGTTTGGGATCAGCTGCGGGAAGGCCTGCTACTGCAAGATAGGCGTCACCGATAGTTTTTATCTTCTCTACATTGTACTTGCCCGTTATCTCATCAAACTTTTTGAAGCAGTTGTCAAGTTCTTCTATCAGCGCTTGTGGGCCCATTCGTTCACCCGCTTCAGTGAAATTTACAAAGTCTGTGAACAGAACGGTTACATCATCAAATTGCTTTGCTGCTGATTTACCAGTATCTTTCAGTTGATCGGCCACTTCTTCGGGCAGTATGTTGAGCAGCAGATTGTCACTGCGTTTTCTTTCTTTTGATAGCAGTTTGTTATTGCGGGTTACTAAAAATGTAAAACCTAGCAGGAGCACTATTACTCCCGCTCCTATGTATTCATAATTCCTTCTGTGCTGTGCTTTTATATCTGCCACTCGTTGCGCAGCAACGGCCTTAAGGCTATCCCCGTATTGTTCGCGAGCCTTTTCCATCTTAGCTATCTTCTCCTTATTTGCTTCCGAAAAAACAGAGTCCTTAATTACCTTTCCGTCATCTGCATATTCCATAGCCAGCTTATAATCTCCTTTTAATTTGTATGCATCCGAAAGGCCTTCATAACAGCCCTGCATATAGTCAAGCGCTTTTATCTCTTTGCATATCGCCAGGCCTCGTTGCAAATAATCAATGGCCCCGGCAAGGAGGGCAGCCCAGCCGGTGGGGATGAATCCGGTGGGTTGGTATTTGTTTACCGATAGCTCGGCAGCACCTGTAACTATATCAGCGCCGGCCGCTTTGGGGCTCATTTTTGCGGCTGTATCCTTGACTATTGCGATATACGTGTTGCCGATATTAATCAGGTTGGCTGCCGCTGCATACTTATTCCCCAGGTCCTGGGCCATTTTTAAGGATTTTTGAAAGTATTCAATGGCCATTGTGTGATTATTCCGGGCTTCATAAACATTGCCGATATTGCCGGTAACATTTGCCATGTACTGTTTGTCCCCAATTTCTTCATCTATTTTTAATGCTTTAAAATAATATTCCAATGCTTTGGGATAGTCGTTTTGGATGTTATAAACTATACCGATATTGCAAGTAATTCCGGCAATGCCTGGCTTATCCCCAATATCTTCATCCACTTTTACAGCTTTAAAATCATATTCCAGCGCTTTGGGATAGTCGCCCTGGTCCATATAAACCATGCCGATATTACCGCTGACGAGCGCAATACCATTCTTATTCCCAATTTCTTCCTGCATTTTTAATGCTTTGAAATCATATTCCAATGCTTTGGGGTAATCGCCCAGGTAGTGATAAACAAGACCGATATTCCCCAGCACGTATGGTATTCCTTTTTTATTATCCAGTTCTTCATCCTTTTTTAACGCCTCACTAAAATATGCTAATGCTTTGGTGTAGCCGGATTTACCCTGGTAATTTAATCCGAGCGCATTATCAGCGTCAGCTATTCCTTTTTTCCAGTCAAGTTTTGCAGCAAGGTCCGAATCCTGCTGCCCGTATTTTAAACCTTCATCCGGATTTATATTTCTATAACTATACGACAAAGCATTCAGCACCTTCACCTTATTGGTATCTTCTTTCTGCCTGGGAAGCTCTTTGAGCAGGGAGTCTATCTTTGCCTGCCCTTGCAGTTGGGCGTAGCCGTTGCCGCAGCTTAGTGTCAGCAGCAGTATCAGAAGGCTTTTTAAAAACTGCTTCATTAAAGCTATTATTTACAGCAAGATATAAATAATTCTCAGTATTTAATAGACGAGATATAAATTAAAAGAGCGAAGGCCAGCGGGCGATATTCGCTCTCTGTACTTCGCTCAATAATTCAGATCAAAGCTATATCATTAATACACGTGCTGCCCGCCATTAATTGCATAGTTGGCGCCGGTAATAAAGCTGGCTTCCTTCGATGCCAGGAAAGATACCAGGTGGGCAATTTCCTCAGTGCCGCCAAGGCGGCCTACAGGTATTTCCGCTACTATCTTGTTACGCACTTCTTCAGGCACAGCCATCACCATATCTGTAGCTATATAGCCGGGAGAGATGGTGTTTACCGTAATGCCTTTACGGGCTACTTCCATAGCCAGCGTCTTGGTAAAACCATGCATACCCGCTTTAGCTGCGGAATAATTGGCCTGCCCGAACTGCCCGCGCTGTCCGTTTACAGATGATATATTGATGATGCGCCCATACTCCCTTTCTATCATCTGGTTGATAACATTACGGGTACAGTTAAATACACTGTAAAGATTTGTTTTCATTACGGCATCCCAGTTTTCGGGGGTCATTTTCCTGAATTGGCCATCGCGGGTAATACCCGCATTATTTACCAGCACATCTATCGGCCCGTGAGCAGCTTCCACTTTCTGTATCATATCATGTACTGCATTGTAATCGCTTACATCGCATTGGTACATGTCGAAATTGTAGCCTTCTTCTTTCATTTTCTCTTTCCATGTTGCTGCTTTGCCTTCGCTGTTATAATTAGCGATGACATGAAAGCCGTCCTGTGAAAGCCTCTTGCACATATCGGTGCCTAAGCCGCCGGTGCTGCCCGTTACGAGTGCGATGTATTTCCTGTTAGTATCCATACGGTAAGTTTTTTAAATTAATAAATCATCAGACCTTTAAAGTAATACTGAATTAGCTAAAAATGCAATGATCTGAAATATATTTTGCGGGGATATTATTATTTGGTTAAGCGCCTGTAAATATCTTAAATAAGAAAAAGCTATTTTGGCATAATTATTATGCCAGATTAAAAAACTAAATCATGCCGGACAAACTAACCGCCGAAACAGAAATAAGTATTAAAGCGCCTGCCAGCAAAGTTTGGCAAGCCCTTACCGACCCCGCAATGATAAAGCAATACCTGTTTGGTACCGACACCGTTACAGACTGGAAGAAGGGAAGCAGCATTACTTATACGGGTGAATGGGAAGGGAAGCCCTATACCGACAAGGGGAAAATAATAGACATAGTGCCCGAAAAACTGCTCCATACTACCTACTTCAGCGGCAATAGCGGCAAAGAGGATAAACCCGAAAACTACGCCAACGTAATTTACCGGGTAAAGCCGGAAGGCGGCAATACGATAGTGAGCATATCGCAGGATAATATTGACAATGAAGCCGCGGTAGGGCATATGAAACAAAACTGGGGAATGGTGCTTGATGGGATGAAGAAATTGCTAGAGGCCTGAACCTCAGATTAACCGTGATCCGCCTGATTAACCTGCTTGCACATTTAAATCACACTGATTTCCGATAGACCCCGACCCTCCCGCTGAAGGAGCGGGACAGGTGCCGGGAGGTATTACGTACTGCACTTCCCCTGACAAAAGTATCGGTAACTAAAATTAATCCCGGTGTGTTTTCAAAGTCTAATCGGTATTCACCTGATTTGTGATCAACCGGGATTTTCGCTGACTATTGCTTATAAATCTTCCCCTCCTTCATCACAAAATCCATGTGCGAGAGGGTTGTTATGTCTTGCAACGGATCGCCCGATACGGCAATGATGTCCGCCATTTTTCCGGCTTCTATAGAGCCTCTTTCTTTTTTAATCCCAAGTAAGTCAGCAGCATTGATCGTAGCTGCTTTAATGGCTTCCACAGGCGGCATGCCGCCTTCAGTCATAAACTGGAATTCAAGATAATTCTTCCCATGTGGAAATACACCTGCATCGGTTCCGAAGGCGATCTTCACACCTGCCTTGTATGCTTTTGCAAATGTTTTTTGTATCTGCGGGCCTATCTGGGCGGCCTTTGCAGCCACTATAGCAGGGTAGAAGCCGGGGACTTTTGATGAGTCGCCAACTGCCCTGCCGGCAGTAAGCGTAGGCACATACCAGGTATGGTATTTTTTGGCAAGGCCCATACATTCGTCGTCCATATAAGTGCCATGCTCTATAGAGGTGACCCCACCGAGAATGGCGCGTTTTATGCCTTCCGTGCCATGGGCATGGCATGCTACCCGCATGTCATAATCCCTGGCAGTTTCTACTACAGCTTTAATTTCATCTATAGTAAACTCAACGCCGGAGCCGGTGTTGCTCAGGTCGAGCACGCCGCCGGTGGATGCAATTTTTATAAGGTCAGCCCCTTTTTTGAATTGATACCTTACTGCCTTTATTAGTTCATCGCGGCCATCCGCCACACCTTCTTCGGGGCCGGGTGTTTTGCGCATGGCATCATCGCGCAGCCCTACAGAGGGATCCATGTGGCCGCCGGTCGCGGAAATTGCAGTGCCCGCCGTAAGTATATTCGGGCCGTCTGTTAACCCCTGGTTGATGGCGTTGCGTAAAGAAATATTCACGCCGGTTCCTCCCAGGTCCCTGACAGTAGTGAAACCAGCCATTAAAGTCCTTTTTGCATAAACTGCTGCGTGGAAGGCTATGTCAGCATCTTTTTCCCTGAACCCTTCAGCAAATGAGGTTTTGCTATATTGGAATTCCAAATGAACATGGCAATCAATGAAGCCGGGCATTACCGTTTTGCCTTTCAGGTCTATAGTATTGTCCGAAGCTCCGCCGGTGATGTAGCCATCTTTTACTTCAATGATCTTATTGCCTTGTACTACAATTGTAGCAGCGTTGCGTTCTGTATTTGAAATGCCGTCTATGAGCCTGCCGCATTGAATGTAGGTTTTTTGCGCTATTGCCAGAAAGTTGCCGGCACAAATAAGGAACAATAGAAAAAGTTGTTTCATAAGCAAAGATTATCCACAATGATAAATAAATTATGGGGTAATATATAAGTTCAGCGTAAGATAAGAGATCATAAAAAACTTAATCAAAACACTCCCTGTTTTTTCTTAATTTTGCACTCCGTTTTGAGTTTCTACAATATACTTTTGACTTTATACTATTATGTTTGATAATCTGAGTGAGCGGCTTGAGACCGCGTTTAAACAGTTAAAGGGCGAAGGCCGTATCAATGAGATAAACGTTGCGGCGACTGTGAAAGAGATCCGCCGTGCCCTTGTGGATGCGGATGTGAACTATAAAATAGCCAAGGAGTTTACCGACAAGGTGAAGGAAAAGGCCATGGGCGAAAAGGTGCTCACGGCGGTAAGCCCCGGCCAACTGATGGTGAAGATAGTAAAGGATGAACTGGCTGCCCTGATGGGTGGCCGGGAAGAAGAGCTGAGCCTCGTGGGTAAGCCTACGGTAATACTGATAGCGGGCCTGCAGGGTTCCGGTAAAACTACTTTCTCCGGCAAGCTTGCCTATTTTCTAAAGACAAAGAAGGGACGACAGCCCCTGCTGGTAGCGGCAGACGTCTATCGCCCGGCGGCCATGGAACAACTCCGTGTGCTGGGTGAGCAGGTAAAGGTGCCCGTATTTATAGAGTTGGAAAATAAGAGCGCGGTATCCATAGCTGAAAACGCTATAGCTTATGCAAAACAACATGGTAACAATATAGTAATTATAGATACCGCAGGCCGCCTGGCGGTAGATGAGGTGATGATGAAGGAAGTAGCTGATATAAAGGCTGCTGTGAACCCACAGGAGATCTTATTTGTAGTTGACTCCATGACCGGGCAGGATGCTGTGAATACCGCCAAAGCATTTAATGACCGCCTTGACTTTTCCGGTGTGGTGCTTACCAAACTGGATGGCGATACAAGGGGTGGGGCGGCTATTTCCATCAGGTATACCGTTGATAAGCCCATTAAGTTTGTGAGCATGGGCGAGAAGATGGATGCGCTCGATGTATTCTATCCTGACCGTATGGCACAGCGCATCCTGGGCATGGGTGATATTACCACGCTGGTAGAACGTGCACAGGCCCAGTTTGACGAGGTGCAGGCCAAGAAGTTAGAAAAAAAGATACGCGCCAATAAATTTGATTTTGAGGACTTTAAGGAGCAGCTCGGCCAGATAAAGAAGATGGGTAACATCAAAGACCTGCTGGCAATGATACCGGGGGTAGGGAAGGCCATAAAGGAAATAGACATTTCAGACGATGCGTTTAAGGGCATAGAAGCGATGATCAACTCCATGACGCCATATGAGCGCAGCAACCCAGATGTGATAGACGGCAGCCGCCGCAAGCGCATAGCCCTGGGCAGCGGCAAAGACATAGGCGAGGTAAATGCCTTCATGAAGCAGTTTGACCAGATGAAGCAAATGATGAGCCACATGAACAAAATGAAGACACCGGGAATGGGTATGCCGGGGATGATGCCGGGACGTAGATAAAAGGTTAAAAGGTTGATTAGTTGATATGTTGATTAGTTGATAGGTTGATAGGTTGATTAGTCGTGAGCGTTCAAAATTAGTAGAAAGACTGTCAAACACAAGAATGCCCAAATGCCATTCACGATTGGGATACAAAAAAATCTTCATTCAATTTCAATGAAATAAATTATCTTTGTTCAACTTAGATTTACAAGCATGGCAGATAAAAATATAGAACATGTTTTAGAGGCTATCTTAAAGTTAGATATGCGGCTCAATAGCTCTGACGCAAGGTTAACAGAAACTATTTCAAAGTTAGATATGCGGTTGACAGAAGCTATCTCAAAGTTAGATACGCGGTTGACAGAAGCTATCTTAAAGTCAGATACGCGTTTCAATGGCCTTGATGCAAGGTTGACAGAGGGCATTTCAAGGTTAGATACGCGTTTCAATGGCCTTGATGCAAGATTGACCAATCTCGACATGAGGCTATCGGGTATTGAGCGGGATATTGTAGATATAAAGGATGACATTAGAAAAATAGGAAAGTGGATTGCAATAGAGAACTCAGACATTATTCCAGACCTGCCCGCTAACAGGAAAGCAGTTGCATAGTACACTTTGCATACACACGGCTTTCAACCTATTCTTTGATTTTTAAATTCCCTATTGATTACTGTTAATATTCTGAAAAGTTTAGGCCAACTACTGCCATTTAATACTTTTCTATATACCTTTGCAACTCCGTATGAATAAAAGGATCTATTTTATTCTTTTACCAATTCTTGCTATACTATTCAGTTTTAGTGGCAAAGGAGATAGTTCTGTTTTGTGTCAGCCCGTTTCTGAGTTTAGTATTACCCGTACTTCATTACAAAAACATGCTCCCTACTCATTTAGCCTGACAAAGGACGACAGGCACCAGAAGAAAAATAAGATTCGCATAAAAGCGTGGGATGATAATTCTCCAATAGATGTTGCAGAAGCCTGGGTACAGTCTCCCACTTTACTTTTTTACCATAGGCCAGTCTACGGTGTCTGCGCCGTTTATTTTCTTTCCGCTCGTTATTCGAGATATAATTTAAGAGGCCCTCCTGCAAATAATGCTTAGTAGTTATGGTTAATGATTAATTGTCATTAGCTTTATTTCACTCTTAAACGGGCAACTATGCCTGATCATAATCATTTATGGAAAACAATATTTGCAGGCTCACGAACCTGTGCAGGATGTTTGTCCTGGTCTTATACGCGTCTGTGACTGCAAGCGCTCAAACGCTGAACCTTTATGATGCAGTAAACAGGGCTGTGACCAATTATCCGCTACTACAGCAACGGCAGGCAGAAATAGCGGCCGGAAAGGCGCATGTGACAACGATCAATGGCAACCGGCTACCGTCCCTGACCCTGCAGGATCAGTTGAACGCAGGAACAAATAATGGACTACAGGGCGCTTATTATTCGCTCGGTATTGTACCTTCTACATCGGGCAGCGCAAGTGCTTTGCCGACTAACACCAACCCTAATCCTGGGAATATCGCCATTTCGTTTCTGCAATGGGAGTTTTATACATTCGGGTACTACAATGCACAGCAAAGACTGGCTAAAGCACAGCTTGCCGTTAACGAAGCCAATTTAAGCAGTGACAAATATTTGCTCACAGAGAGTATGGTCGGGCTTTACCTCGACTGGTTGAAAAAATACCGGCTGCTGCAAATACAAAATGAGAACATGCAGCGTGCGCAGGTAATATTAACTGCAATAAGCGCTACAGTGCTCAGCGGGCTGAAACCTGGAGTGGACAGCAGCACTGCCCATGCTGCCTATTCTGACGCCCGCATAGCCAATCTACAGGCGCTGGATGAGTATAATTATGACAAAATTACCCTTGCTGCTTATACCGGGTTGAATATAAACAATGTGATACCGGATACTTCTATTGTTAATCCCGTACTCCTGGAAAACACCGTTCCGCAAACGGATAGTGTGCCATTTGGGCATCCTTTGCTAAACACTTACGAGAAACAATATGAGCAACAGTTAGCGGACAATAATACAGTCAGCAAAAAATACCTTCCACGTGTAGGCCTTGACGCAGCTACGTGGCTGCGCAGCTCCGGCATTTCCTATTCTGGCACTTACCCGGAAAGCCTTTCTGACGGATTCCCTTACAGCAAGTACAACTATTTATTTGGGTTAACCGTGACTTACAATCTATTCAACCTGAAGCACAGGCACGATGAGCTTGCAGAAGGTGGCTACCAGGCACAGGCAAAGCAGGACGCGCTGCAATCGCAACAGCTAAACCTTAATAAAATGGTGCAGCAAGCAAACTCTACGTATGCTACCACTATAGAAAAACTAAAGGAACTGCCCATACAGCTATTTTCCGCACGGCAGGCATATGGGCAGCAGTTAGCCCTTTACAGATCGGGGCTGAATACGCTGATTGACGTCACCAATGCCCAATACGTGCTGCTGCAGTCAGAAACAAATTATGTGATCACCCAGGATGAACTGCTGCAACTGCTCTATATACGTGCAGGGCTTGGTGGAGAATTAGATACATTCTTACAAAATTTTAAACGATAAAATATGAGCTTAGTATCAGCCTCGCTTAAAAGGCCTGTAACTATACTGGTGGTTGTTTCAGCAGTATTCTTCAGCTCAATTTTGGCGATAAAGACTATCCCGATAGATATATTTCCCAGGCTTAACCTGCCTGTTATTTATGTAATAGAACCCTTTGGGGGTATGACCCCGCAACAAATGGAGGGTTTTTTCGCTACCCGCCTTGCAGACCAGTTCCTTTACGTGAACGGCATCAAAAACATATCCAGCAAAAACATACAGGGGATCAGTATTTTAAAACTTACGTTTTTTGAAAGTACGGATATGGCAGAGGCTTCGGCGCAAGTGGCCCTTCAGCTTAACCGCGCTATGACCTTCTTTCCGCCGGGTGCATTGCCTCCCCAGGTAATCCGGTTCGACGCGTCGTCATTGCCTGTAGGTACATTGGTATTTAGCAGTCCTAACCGAAAGCTGGAAGAGATCAATGACCTTGCCGCAACGAAAATAAGGCCATTGTTTTCTACAGTTCCGGGATTATCGGCGCCACCGCCAGTCGGTGCTAATATCCGTACAGTTGTGGTAAATATCGACCCCGATAAATTGAGGAGTTTTAATCTCACGCCCGATGAAGTGGTAGCCTCCATTGCCCATAATAACGTGATGTCGCCGTCGGGTAATATTCGCATAGGAAATACCATGTTCATGGCTACGACGAATTCATTGGAAAGCAGCGTGGAGGCATTCGGTAACATTCCCGTGAAGACGGATAACACGAATACGGTGCTGCTGCACGATGTAGGCACCGTACAGGATGCGGCCGACATCACGACCGGGTATGCATTAATAAATGGCAAGCGCTCCATTTATATGCCGATAGTAAAAACGCCTGATGCATCCACATGGGAAGTAGTGCAGAAACTGAAATCGAAGCTGCCGGAAATGCAGAGCTTGCTGCCGGATGATGTGCATATTACTTATGAGTTCGACCAGTCGGTATTTGTAATGAACTCAGTAAAGAGCCTCGTTACTGAGGGTGTGATTGGCGCCATTCTCACCGGGCTGATGGTGTTGCTTTTTCTAAAGGATTGGAGGAGTTGTATTGTCGTCGTTGTTACCATCCCATTATCCGTACTGAGTGCAGTGTTTTGCCTGAAGATGGCAGGGCAAACCATCAACATAATGACACTTAGCGGGCTTGCTCTTGCCATTGGGATATTGGTAGACCAGGCGACGGTAACGATCGAAAATATACATCAGCACTTAGAGATGGGCAAGCCGAAGCGACAGGCTATATATGATGCTTGCGAGGAAATATCCTTTCCCTTGTTCCTGATCTTGCTTTGTGTTATCGCGGTTTTTGCTCCCTCTTTTATCATGCAGGGGGTGCCGCGGGCGCTGTTTTTGCCTCTTTCACTTTCCATAGGTTTTGCCATGATCGCATCCTTCATACTGGCGCAAAGCATTGTGCCTATCGTTGCCAACTGGCTGTTGAAAGAGGATATGTTTAAATATCAGCATGGCCGGCAACATGCTCTTGAGGGGCTTGCTCTTGATAAAAAAGAAATGACGGAGGTAGAAGAACATCTCAGCAAGGAATCTTCGGAACCGGAGAAGAATGATTTTTTTGAAAGAATAAAAGTAAATTTTCTTAGGTCGCTGCAAAGAATGATCGGGAAGAAAAAGAGAAATGTAAGTTTCTATCTCATTATTGTCCTAATACTTACCGGCGGCTGTTTTGTATGGATAGGTAAAGACCTGCTGCCAAAGACAAACAATGGCCAATACCAGCTAAAGCTGCGCCTGCCCGATGGCACCCGCCTGGAACGCACGGAAAGTATGGTGCTTGATGTGTTGCAAATATTGGATAGTATTACCAACAACCACATCGAAATAAGCTCTGCCTTTGTTGGCATGACGCCTGCGAATTACGCTACTGCCAACCTCTATGTTTTTAATAGCGGAACGCATGAGGCTTCTTTGCAGGTTCAGGTTGATGAGAAATTCAAGGGCGATAAAGACAAGTTCCAGGAAACGTTTCGTGCTGCCGTTAAACAGAAGCTGCCGGATGTAAAAGTCTCCTTTGAACCAATTGAGCTTACAGAAAAAATTATGAGCCAGGGTGCATCCACGCCCATCGAGGTGCAGGTAGCCGGGAAAGATATGCAGCAGATCGCTGACTACGCAAACAGGCTGACGGATAAGCTGAAGGAAGTGCCTTTTATGCGCGATGTGCAAATAGAACAGCCGCTGAAATACCCGACAGTGAGCATAATACTTGACCGTTATAAAATAGCGCAGATGGGATTGAAGCTGCAGGATGTGTCCAGGTCCATAGCGGCTTTCACTTCTTCCAGCCGCTACACGGAAAAGAATTTGTGGCTCGATACCAAAAGCGCCTATACCTACCAGGTGCAGGCGCAGGTGCCGGAATACACAATGAATAACATCAGCGGCCTAAAAGAGATACCTCTTTTAACCGGTCAGACAGGCCTCGTGCTGCAGGATATTGCTACCTTCCAGGTAGACACAGTTGCGGGTGAATATGACCGCAGCGGGCCGCGGCGGTTTGTAACTGTTAGTGCTAATCTCTATAAGAAAGACCTGCAAAGCGGCACAGATGCAGTGAATAAGGCTATAAAGTCGCTGGGTGAATTGCCCAGGGGCTTGGTAGTTGATGTTAAAGGTATGTCGAACCTGCTCACGGAAACGCTGGACAGCTTGCAGAGCGGATTGCTGCTGGCCATCATTGTTATTTTCCTTTTGCTGGCCGCCAACTATCAGTCCTTCAAGGTATCACTTTCCGTTCTGTGTACCATACCTGCCGTGCTTTTGGGGGCACTCATAATTTTATTGCTCACCGGCTGCACCCTCAACCTGCAGTCCTACATGGGAATCATCATGTCAACCGGGGTGTCTGTTGCCAATGCGATACTGATTGTTACAAATGCCGAAAAACTGCGGTTCGAATATAACAACGACGTGGTAAAAGCGGCTACTGTAAGTGCGTCTATAAGATTACGCCCCATATTGATGACCAGCCTCGCCATGATAGCGGGTATGATACCCATGGCCAGCGGAATGGGGGAGGCGGGCGACCAGACTGCCCCATTAGGGCGTGCAGTTATCGGCGGGCTTATTGCTTCCACATTTGCAGCATTGTATATCGTTCCACAGTGCTACGCCTGGCTGCAGCAGAAATCCACTTTGCAATCACCATCTTTATTACCCGAAAATTTAAACGAACTATAATGAGAAACATAATTCAAATAATGGCTGTCTGCGGGTTTATGCTCATCCTTGCATCATGCGGCAACAATGAAGAACCCAAAAAAGCGGCAGCGCCGCCATCCGTGCCTGCCTATAAGACAATAACCCTGGCTTCGCGCCCCATAAGTGGCAACGTGCAACTGCCTGGTGTCATGCAGCCCTATGAGTTTGTGATGTTATATCCGAAGATCAGTGGTTTCGTAAAATCGGTAAGTGTAGACCGTGGTTCGCTCGTAAAGACCGGCCAGGTATTGATAACGCTGGAAGCTCCCGAAGTGGAACAGCAGGTTGCTGCGGCAAAGCTGAAATACACACAGGCGCAGGCAACCTATATTACCAGCAAAGACAGGTATCGCCGTCTTTTGGAAACCAGCAAGACCCCCGGTACTATTTCTCCCTACGACCTTGATGCCGCTGCCTCTAAAATGCAGGGCGATAGTGCCACAGCCCAGGGCGAATACGCCAACTTCAAAGCGCAGGAAACCATGCGGAGCTATCTCACTGTCACCGCGCCTTTTGACGGCGTTATAACCGAGCGCAACGTGCATCCCGGCGCACTGGTAGGGCCGGGCACAGGGAATCAAAATGCTAAACCTATGCTCGTGTTGCAGCAACTATCCAAGCTGCGCCTGGTAGTAGACATACCTGAGCAATATGCCGTGCAGGTAAAGGATGGCGATGACGTGCACTATAAAATAAACGCACTGCCCGGCCAGGATTTTAAAGGCAAAGTATCCCGCTCGTCTCAAAGCCTCAATAACAGTTTCCGGTCAGAAACTATAGAGATAGATGTCCCGAATGCAGATAATAAGTTTAGGCCAGGCATGTATGCCGAAGTAGTATTGCCAACCAGTGGCAGTGCTAATGCTTACGTAGTCCCCAAGTCTGCCGTCGTTACCACAACAGAAAAAAAGTATGTCATTAAAGTGGACAACAACATTGCGCGGTGGGTAGATATTTCAGAAGGCAATCAAAGCAATGACTCCACCGAAATATTCGGCAGCCTGCATACCGGGGATGAAGTGATTG
>Ga0207081_1123_pt1 | contig 14316 bp, 13 predicted proteins | sample Alteio_BWMinHeat_59_FD_153524 | JGI IMG/M metagenome (GOLD analysis project Ga0207081, IMG submission 153524) | Enriched cells from forest soil in Barre Woods Harvard Forest LTER site, Petersham, Massachusetts, United States -... | ecosystem: Environmental > Terrestrial > Soil > Temperate forest >... | reverse complement strand
GTTAGCTTTGATTCGGCTGACCAGGTTATTTTGTAAGCCATTTGCTATAAAATTTCACCATTTCTTCATGGGGGATGGTGTTGCCTTGTTCCATATCTTTTAACCCTCTTTCTATTGAAGCTTTTTGCCCTTCACTGATTTGATCCCACCAATCTCCGGCCTGGTCTGCTTCCAGCATGGCATGTATAGCCCTAACCATTCTGTCGTCAGCATGGTTTATATATTCCTTTACTTCTTTCCTGATTGTTTTTATATCTGATATGTCCATTTACTTATTATTTTGAGGCATTACAAATATACCAAAATATACCCTATCGCTGTGCAGTTGTGGGATAGAACACTCCAGCTCATCATTGCCCCATTCTTCGCAAATAAAAAATCATTGGTAATTTTTCTCAAATTCGTCCACTCACATTATTCTCCCCTAAATTTGCGCTATAAAAAATTGCATTTACAACGAATGTAAATGAAAAACTTATTGCTATGCTTTCTGGCTATCTTAACATTAAAAATAAAACACTTGTTATATATTCGTATAATATGCGAAGCAAGAGCAGGAAAAAAATAGTGGGTCCTCCCCCAAAAACACCATCAAATCCGCCACCAGCTTATCTCCTATTTTAAGAGCACCCCAAAAATGGGGAGCATTTTCTACTGTAAGAACGCAGCATAAACCAGGCCAAAAATGCATCCAAAAGACATCCGCATACAAGATTATACCTACAATCTCCCGGATGAGCGGATAGCTAAATACCCCCTTGCAACCAGGGATGCATCTAAACTGCTTATCTATCAAAACGGTTTAATCACAGAAGACACATATGCCAACATTGCTGACCACATACCTGCTGATTCGCTGATGGTTTTTAACCAGACCAAGGTAGTGCATGCTCGGCTGTTATTTAAAAAACCGTCAGGAGGAATGATAGAAGTATTTTGCCTCGCGCCGGATGGCCAATATGCTGATATACAAGCGGCAATGCTGCAAAAAGGTAAAGTGCAATGGGAGTGTTTAGTTGGCGGGGCAAGCAAGTGGAAGCATGGTATGGTATTGCAGCTTAGACATGAAGGCCCTGCATTTACTCTTTCGGCGCGGATAGTTGCCCGCGATCCCTCGGCATATGTTCTAAGCTTAGAGTGGGACAATGACCAGCTCACTTTTTCCGAGGTGCTTCATTTTGCAGGCAAAGTACCCTTACCGCCCTACCTGCACAGGGATGCGGAGGCGGCAGATGATACGCGCTACCAGACGGTGTTTGCAAAGGAAGACGGTAGTGTTGCGGCACCTACGGCAGGGCTGCACTTTACTAATGAAGTACTGCAAAGCCTCACAACAAAGGGCATCGAAAGTGCTTTTATAACCCTCCATGTTGGCGCTGGCACATTTAAGCCCGTAAAAAGCCCCACAATGCGGGAGCACGACATGCATGCCGAATGGATGGAAGTTACCTATAACACCATTCAACAGTTACTCGCCAATAGCCACAAAAAAATTGTTGCGGTCGGCACTACCTCATTGCGCACTTTGGAAAGCCTGTACTGGATCGGGAATCAATTGGTAAACGGTGAAACCCCTGATTTCCATGGCATTTCAGTACCTCAATGGGAACCATACGATCAAAAACCAACATGCACAAAGCCGGAGGCCATCAACGCCGTAGCTGACTACATGGTAGCAAATAAACTAACAAGGCTGGTAACCCGCACACAAATATTGATAGCGCCAGGTTATACTTTCAGAGTTGCAGATGGATTAGTTACTAATTTTCATCAGCCGCAGTCCACATTATTGTTATTAGTGAGCGCTTTTATTGGCCCGGACTGGCGAAAGGTATATGATCATGCCCTGGCCCACGGCTATCGTTTTCTAAGCTATGGAGATGGGAGCCTGTTGTGGAGGGAAGAATCGTAGCTGCCTACAGGATATTCAAAATCTGCTCCTTAGCTTTTTCCAACTCGTCCTTCATGTTTATCACTATCTGCTGTATCTCTGCATGATTGGCTTTTGAGCCAAGCGTATTTATCTCCCTGCCTATTTCCTGCAAAATGAAATTGAGCTTTCTGCCTATTGCGGCGTCATTTTCTTTTGTTGTATCGTTAAAGTAATCGCAATGCTGCCGTAATCTTATTTTCTCTTCAGAAAAATCCATGCGCTCTAAGTAATAGATCATCTCCTGCTCAAAACGATTCGGGTCTATTTTTTCTTTCCCGGCCATGTCCTCCAGCCACTGTGTCAGGCGTGCCCGTATCCGCTCTGTCCTTTCTTTCTCAAGGGGCAGTATGTTTTCGTGCAGCTTTTCTATGTTGTGTATGCGTAGGGTAATATCTTTAAGCATAGCTGCCCCCTCATGCCTGCGATGTTCCATTAGCTGGTTTGCAGCATCTACTATAACGGCCTTTACATTTTCCCATTCGTTTTCCGGTAACACATCCTGGTCGGGCGCCACAACTTCGGGCATGCGCATAAGGGTAGATATAATATTTTCCTGCGGCAGGCCGGTTTGTTCGGCTATTTGTTTCATGCCCTGATAATAAAACAACGCCAGGTCTGTATTCACTACCATTGGCTTAGAGGCCCCTTCCTGCCTCACGGAAACGGTAAGGTCTATGGTGCCGCGTATCAGTAAATTATTGAGCAGGTTTCGTATGTCCAGCTCGTAAGAGCGCAGTATTGGCGGTAGCTTTGTATTTACATCAAACTGTTTGCCATTGAGGGCCTTCACTTCCACTACCACCTGGCGGCCATTCACCATAGCTTCCGCGCGCCCGAACCCTGTCATTGAATACAGCATATTGCTTTTCTTTGCAGCAAAAGAAAACAAAGGTTTGGCAATAAAAAAATTAAGTTCTGTTTTTATCGAAAAAGATTGTAAAATCGTCCTAAAAGTGCTTAAAGTGCACAATCAGCACTCAGAAATGGTTATTTTTGTTTCAGACTAAAGTTTTTACATGCGGATTCTCTCGGTTTTGTTATGCCTGTTTCTTTCGGTTTCAGCTATTGCACAGAAACAAGTCCAATACAACATGAGTAAGGAGGAGCTCGTAGCAAAGCGGAAAGAGTTGATGGATGCTATTAATGAGACCGAAAGCCAGCTCGCAGCCATTAAAAAAGATAAGAGCGCAACCCTGGGACAGCTCCGCGCCTTACAAAATAAGCTTGCGGACCGGCAAAAGCTGATTGTAAATATCAATGATGAGATCAGCGACATAGACAATACGATACAACTGTCATCTAAAGAAATTGAAACACTGAAGGGGAAATTAGAGCAGCAAAAAACACGTTATGCTCAGTCCATCCGTTACGCATATGAAACCCGCAGCTCGTATGATATGCTGGCATTCCTGTTTTCATCCCGCGACTTTAATGATGCCATGAGAAGGATGAAATACCTCAAAAAATTCAGGGAATTCCGCAAACAGCAGGTAGAGCAGATACGACTGGCGCAAAACCAGTTGCAGCATAAGATAGGAGTACTGAACGCGGAAAAAGCCCAAAAAGATGAACTGCTGAATACCCAGGTGCAGCAAAAACAAAAGCTGATAGTAGAGACCGACCAGACCAACCAGGTAATACAGACGCTGAAAGGAAAGGAAGGAGAGTTGATGAAAGAAGTGGAGAAAAACCGGAGAATTGCGGCACGTGTTAATAAAGCTATCAATGATGTAATACAGAGGGAAATGGCCAAGGCAGCTAAGGAAGCCGAGGAAGAGGAGAAGCGCAAGCTGGCAGCCGCTGCAAAAGCCGCAGAGAACGCCGCTAAACCTGGCAAGACTGACGAAAAAGAACCAACCCTCACCAGGGTAGAACCCAGGCCAAAAGCGCCAAGAGCAGACGCGCCTACTCTTTTTTTAACGCCTACAGACCTGGCGCTTGCCAATAACTTTGAGGGGAACAGGGGGAAACTTTATTGGCCGGTAGAAAAAGGGTTTATAACAGATCATTTTGGTACGCATCCGCATCCGCTTGCGCCAAAGGTGATGATAGAGAATAAAGGTATTGACATACAGACTACTGCAAATGCTACTGTAAAAGCAGTATTTGAAGGAACAGTGAGCAGTATAATAAACGTCGAAGGAGTCAAAATTGTAATGATCCAGCATGGCAATTATTTCACGGTGTATAATAATCTGTCCAGTGCCTCAGTTTCAAAAGGACAGCATATAGGCACAAACCAGCCGATAGGAATAGTAGCCGAAAATGATGAAGGGGAGCCGACGATAAAATTCCAGATATGGAAGTCCAGTGGAAAGAAGGGGTCAGTAAATTTAAATCCTGAGCAGTGGTTGAGTAAGCCGCGATAAACGCTCAAATCAATTATCATCCATTCAGCCTACCTTTGTAGCAATGCAAAAGAGACCAATGCCTGCCGAGCTTAAAAAGGGAGGCGTAATACTTGTGGACAAGCCCTATAAATGGACCTCATTTGATGCTGTAAATCATATAAAAATTTCCCTGCGAGCCAAAATAGGCCATTGCGGTACGCTGGATCCGCTGGCAACCGGGCTGCTTATTTGCTGTACCGGGGAAATGACCAAGCAAATATCCGGTTACCAGCAGTTGCCTAAAGAATATACAGGTATCATACACATGGGCGCTATCACAGCCACCTACGACCTGGAAAGCGACCCTATTGAAAGCAAACCCTTTGCCCACATTACAGAAGAAGAACTGTTCAATGCCGCAAGACAGCTTACAGGCGAGATAATGCAGATACCGCCTATCCACTCAGCTATAAAAAAGGACGGCAAGCGTTCTTATGATCTCGCACGGGCAGGCAAGGAAGTGATATTGGATGCCCGGCCTGTTACCATTAGCGAATTCGATATAACAGCGATAAAACTTCCTGAAGTACATTTCCGGGTTATGTGCAGCACCGGTACTTATATCCGCTCGCTGGCACACGATTTTGGGCAATTGCTGGGCTGCGGCGCTTACCTGCAGGAATTAAGGCGCACAAAAATCGGCAACTTCGAAGCAAAAGACGCTTTAACACCGCAGGAGTGGAAGGACCTTTGGAAACCAAAGGTTAAACTGCCGGAAATTACGGAACCGGGTCATACCCATGCTTCCCCCACGGATGACAGGAAAGAAAACGCTTAAAAGCCATCCATCCGCCTTTGAAAGGGCCATATTTCTTAATCGCCTCCAGCCCATAGGCGCTGCAGGTAGGCGTAAACCGGCACTTAGCTCCCAGGAATGGCGAAATAGCCCCCTGGTAGAACTTTATAATGCCAATAAACAATACAGAGAGCATCCTGCGCATGGGAATAAATTTACAGTCTTTCTACTTTTTACTTTCGACTTTCGACTGACTACTTTCGACTAACCTATCTATCCCCTTCACCACAGCCTCTTTTACCGTCTCATATTCAGGCATAGCCGTATCAGTAAAGATAAGGAATAAGTGTAGCTGCTGTTCTTCTGGAATTACTGCGTAAAGGGTATGCTTATTCAGCCGCCATGCCTCAGCCATTAGCCTGCGGATGCGATGCCGGTGCACTGAGCTTCGGAATTTCTTCTTAGGCACTGAAAAACCAGTTTGTACAGGGGATGCCTTTTCATCTGGCCGCTGCACAACATTATAAATGAACCTTAGGGGAAAAACAGAAAACGCTTTCCCTTTGAGGAAAAGCGTATCAATATGCTGCTCTCGCTTGAGCCGCTCATATACCTTGAAAGTATAACGAATGACAAAAAGTTTTAAAGGTTTATTTGAGGCGGCTCTCGTCTGATACAGTCAGCTTATGGCGCCCTTTTGCGCGGCGTGAAGCCAATACTTTGCGGCCGTTAGCTGATTCCATACGCTTACGGAAACCATGAACTGTCTTTCTGCTGCGGCGGTGCGGTTGATATGTACGTTTCATACTATTATGTTTTGCCCTTTTTCAAGGGAGTGCAAAGGTAAAGTAAATTTTTGAAGCGTACAAAATATTTTGAATAAATGTTCTTTTTTGAAATGCGAGGTACAAAGCAGCAAAGAAAAGAAGATCAGGAGAACTATTTTCATATTACTCGTTCAAATCAAGTCGTTTTTTAGCAATTTCAATTGCGCTATGTAGTTTTTCCTGCAGAAGTTTTTTGGATGGTAACTGGGTAAGGTAACGGGCTACTTTTATTGTTGTTTCATTCAACATCAGTAATTCAATCAGTTCTTGTTCGGCATCAGTACATAATATAAGTCCGATAGGTAATTCTTCACCCTCTTTCATTTCATGTTTTTCAAGCCATCTCAGGTATAGCTCCATTTGCGATTTAAAATCAGGTTTAAATTTACCCAGTTTTAGATCTATGGCTACCAGTCTTTTAAGGCTACGGTGATAAAAAAGCAAATCTATCCGGTAATCTTCACCTCCTACAATTATTCTCTTTTGCCGCGCCAGGAATGCAAAATCTGTTCCTAACTCTGCAATAAAATTTTGTAGCTCAATCAATATCGCGGTTTCCAGTTCATTTTCCGTATAAACATTTTTAAGACCTAAAAAATCAAACAAATAGTCATTCCTGAATACAAGGTCGTCGGTTAATTCTCTTTTTTCTTTCCATTGTTTTAACTCCGATTTTATCAATTCTTTTGGTTTTTTGCTGATAGCTGTTCTTTCAAACAACATCGAATTTATACGCTCTCTCATTCGCCTTACACTCCATCTTTCATGCAAAGCAAGCCGCAGATAAAAGTCTCTCTGCAACTCATCTTTCAGGTTAATAAGTTCTATAAAATGGCTCCAACTCAATTGTTGCGACAGTGTCGCAACAATTTCTTCGTCCAGAAATGATCTTTGGAATTTTTGCATCCTGGTTAATGCTGACACACTGTACCCTTTCCCGAATTTTTCCATCAATTCTTGCGACAGTGTCGCAAGAATCTGTTCACCGTAAGCTGCACGGGCCCCGACAATAGCATTATTCAGCACTTTACCGGTTTGCCAGTACATTGCGGTGAGGTGCGCATTTACAGCCAATAGAGCCTTATTGCGGTTTTGCTCTATGATATTTACTATCTGGCCTGATAGTTTTTTAAGAAAGGAAGGCCGTATTACAGTTTTAGATTTGTTCATATTCTGCAAAAATCTCCGTAACAGTTAAACGCGTCCCAAAGGTTGCATTTCAAATGGTGTTTTGCAAATAAATATACTGCGACCAAACAAAAACTGTGAATATATTTTTGGCAAAAAGGCAAATCTATCCTGAACTCATTTTAGTAATATAAAGAAACAGCCCTTTTGGAGGCTGCTCTTCTATCAGGCCGTTTTTGCCGTTTGTTAGCCTAAAGGTGCTTTTCTTCCGCCCGATACTCTCTTTATCCATGCTTTAAGCCGGAAGCTTAACAGGCACATTACCGGCACTACTATAAGTGTAAGGAATGTTGCAAAGCCAAGCCCGTAGATCATCGTCCATGCCAGCGGCGCCCAGAACGCCGTATTATCACCGCCGAAATACAGATGAGGGTTTCCGGTACTCAGCAGGGATGCAAAGTCCACATTCATTCCGGTGGCAAGTGGTATAAGCCCGAGGATCGCAGCAGTGGCCGTAAGTACTACGGGCGTCATCCTGGTTCTGCCCGATTCTATAATCGCGTCATAAGGCGTCATGCCGTCTTTTAGCATCAGGTCCATAAACTCCACCAGCAGAATACCATTCCGGACCACTATACCGGCAAGCGCCACTATACCTATTCCGCTCATTACCATAGAAAACGTATTGCCGAAAATGGCATAACCCAGAAACACACCGATAATACTGAATAATACCTCGCTCATAATAATAACCGTTCTGCTGAATGAGTTGAACTGTAAAACGAGAATGAGAAATATTAATCCCATGGAAATAAGCATCGCCCTTCCCAGGAAGGAGCCGGTCTCTTTCTGGTCTTCCTGCTCACCACCCATCCGTATCATAATACCTGATGGCGCATGGAACTCGTCAATCTCTCGCTGAACTGCTGCTACCACATCATTGCCTTTATCCTTGTATTCCGTTGACAAATTGGAAGACACCGTGATTATTCTTTTCTGGTCTTTTCGTTTTATGCCCCCGTAAGTATTGCCATATTCCATAGTTGCAAAAGCGCTCATTGGTACCTCCCGTATCACGCCACCCATACCCATGTCGCGATACAGGATCGGCATATTACGCAAAGCGTCCACATCTTTCCTCTGATCCCCTAACAACCTGAGGTTAATTGGATAATCGTCATTAGCATCACGGAAACGTGATATCTCGGTACCAAAAATGGCGGTCCTCAAATTATAGGCGACAGTAGAGGTAGTGATCCCTTCATGATCCATACGTTCACGATCGAGGTTGAATATTATTTCCGGCTTATTGGCCTGGAAATCGCTTCTTAGTTTTTCCACGCCTGCTATTTGTTTATCCTCAAGGTATTTTTTCAGGCGTTCAGATGTATTAATGAGGGTATCTATATTGTCTGCTGTTATTTCTATGGCTATCGGTTTTTGTGTGGGAGGCCCGCCGTTTTCTTTGTCAACCGTTACTTCTGCTCCCGGAATATTACCTACAACGGCTCTTATTTTGTCGAGGTAAGTCCATGTGGATACACCATGACGGTCAGCATAACCCACAAAAGCCACGGTGATCCTGCCTTTATTAGGGAAATCACCTACTTCTCCGCTTCCGGGATCTACTGCATTAACCGTAACATTCGATATAACGGACTGTACCACGGGATTTGTTTTACCAGTTTCCGGGTCTATGTTCAATACCTTATTCACCCTTCCTTCCAGTTCCTTCATTACCTCATTCGTATGTGCCTGGTCTGTGCCTATGGGCAGGTTCAGGTACACATACGCAAAATTTGGGTCTGGTGACGGGAAAAGTGTAAAAGGCGGATGGCGTGCAATGTAACCGCCAATCGCAACAGGGAGTAAGAGCGCGGTTACAATAAGCACCAAACCCGGCCTTTTCAATGCACGCTTCAGCCACCTGGTGTACCATTCCCGGAATGCAGGCCATGCCTTGTTCTGAAAGGAATGTATCCATTTTGAGAAAACAAATTTCTCAAGCAGGATGAATACATAAATGAACATGACAAAATTGGCGACAGCCCATGCCTTAGCTAAATAAAATAACAATGCAATTGCTCCAAAAATAATGAGCAGGACCCTGTCACGCTTGTTGAAGCGGGGCTTCGATGACTCGTCATCGTGGTCAGGATGCGGTTTCATAAAGCTTACCGCGAAAACCGGATTAATGATGTAGGCAACCAGTAACGACGCAACAAGCGTAATGATCAGGGTAATGGGAAGAAAGAACATGAACTTACCTATGATGCTGTTCCAGAACGCTAAGGGTACAAATGGCATTAATGTAGTGGCGGTTCCTGACAAGACCGGCAAGAATACCTCTCCGGTAGCTATCTTGGCAGCCTGTGCAATCGGCATTTTCCCGTTATCGAATATCCGGTGTGTATTTTCTATCACCACAATGGCGTCATCCACTACAATGCCCAGCGCCAGCAGAAAAGAGAAAAGGACGATCATGTTGAGCGTGAAGCCTATTGCGGGCATTACCAGGAATGCTATAGCGCAGGACAATGGCACAGACAGCGCCACAAATAATGCATTGGTTACTCCCATGAAGAACATAAGTATTATTGTAACCAGTATGAAGCCAATGATTATTGTATTTATAAGGTCGTGTAAGGTATCTCTTGTATTCTGTGACTGGTCGCCTGTTATTACAATTTTCAGGTCGGCGGGCAGTTCGTTTTTTTTTCATTTTTGCTACAACACCCGATACATTATCCGACGCGTCAATTAGGTTTTTACCCTTTGCTTTAATTACGTTAAGCGTGATCACATTTTTGCCATCAAGCCGTGCATAGCTTTTCTGCTCTGCAAAACTGTCGGTCACTTCTGCAATATCTTTAAGGTATATGGCATTCCCGTGCTGGTTCCTGATTATTGTATTGCCCATTTGGTCGGCATTCTTGTATTCGTTGCGAATGCTCAATACCCTTTTTTGGTTATTCATGGATATTTCGCCTGCGGAGGCTGAAAGGTTCTCGGCGGAGATGGTATTCTGTATATCGCTGAATGTGATGCCAGACCCTTCCATTTTATACAGGTCAACATTTATCTGTATCTCCCTTTCCGGCCCGCCAACCATGTCGCAGCGCTTTATTTCTTTTAGCGCTTCTATATTATCCTTGATCCGGTCAGCATACTTTTTCAGGCGGTTGAGGTCATAATTACCCGAAATGTTTACAGACAAGATAGGAAATTCTGAAAGGTCAATATCTTTTACTTCAGGCTGGTACGGAAGATTTTTAGGCAGGTCCTGTTTTGCTTTGTCCACGCCGTCCTTTACGTCCTGCTTTGCTTTGTCCACCTGTACATCCGGGTTAAACTCCACTATAACTACTGAATAATCCTGGAATGAATTACTCGTAACTTTCTTAACACCGGTCAGGTTCTTTACCTGCTTCTCTATCTGCTTGGTAACTAAATTCTCCATATTTTCCGGCGATGTGCCGGGATATACGGTTTGTACAATTATCTGCGGAAATTTAATTTCAGGGAATTTTTCTTTGGGCAGGCTGTTATATGCCATTAGCCCTGCCAGTGTTATAATAATGGTAAGTATGTAAACAGCAGTGCGGTTATTTATCGCCCAGCTCGATGGTTTAAACTCCTTGGATACGTCCTTCATTTGAGTTTCTTTTTAGTACTGCGTAATTAGATATAAACTGCCGTCGCCTAAAAGCTATGGCAGTTGACAGAGGAAAAGATTATTGTATAGTCACTTGTTGCCCGTTGTCAAGTTCTTCAAATCCGCTGGTAATAACCCTATCTCCCGGTTTTAAGCCCAATAAAATTTCAACCATCCCGTTTGAATTGCGGCCTGTAGTTACCGGGACAGACTTCGCAATATTACCATCGGCGATGTAGAGCATCGTGCCTTTTGAGGTTTTTTGTATTACAGCCACCGGTACCACAAGGGCATTCGGGTTTTTATAGTTCGATATTTTCATGATACAAGCCATATTGGGATGCAATTTGTTATTATTGGAAAGACGGACCTGCACTATGAACGCGCGGGAAACAGGATCAACTGCTTGCGACACATAGCTGAGTGTCGTGTTGATGGAGTCATTGATATCCGGAAGTGCAAGCGTTACGGGATCCCCCTGCTTCACCTTTCCAAGATAATTTTCACCGAGGCTGGCTTCTGCTTTAAGTTTATCATAGCTTACTACCCGCACACCGTTCATGCCCGGCGCCGCAGCCTCTCCAATTTTCAGATTCACCGCATCCACAGTTCCGCTAATCGGCGATACTACCCGAAAAAGGTCTTTTTGTGTTTTCAGCGCTGCAATTTGTCTCTCTGTTGCTTCGTAGTTTGCTTTAGCAGTCATTAATTGTACTTCCGTACCTATATTTTGCGCCCACAGGTTCTGTTGTTTTTCATATACCGACTTCAGTAAAGCCAACTGGGGCCCCATTGCGTCTATCTGGTGCTCCACAGTAGAAGCATCAAGAACAGCCAACACCTGGCCCTTGCTCACTTTTTCCCCGGTGGTTGCCAATATGCTTTTTACAACACCCGGCGACTGGGGAGTAGCAAGGATGTTCTCATCCCCCACTATTTGGGACTGTACTTCTACGTTGGCATTAAATACAGCAGGCTGCATCACTGCCACTGATACCGGGGTGACCTTCACAGCTCCGGAGTCCGTTTTTCCGGGTTCCAGCATTTTGATCTTTGCATCTATATCTGCCCTTTCTTTTTTAAGATTGGTAAGTTCTGCTGCTTTATCAGGCTTTTTGTCGCCACAGGATGCCAAAATCATCGCAGGTACTAATAATATGATTAACCGTTTCATTTATTATGTGTTTAATAATTTATAATAGATTTAAAATTTTTTTTGTATCTCTACTCCAAATTCCACTATTTCAGCAGCCCCAGTGCTTTTTTCAAATCGGCCTCTGCGTTAATAATATCCAGCAATGCATTAAAATAATTAGTCTGTGCTCTCAACTGGTCAGTTTGGGCCTGTGTTACTTCAAGATTGCTGCCAACACCCGCTTTATATTTCTTTTGTGCGAGATCCAGCACATCATTAGACAATTCCATATTTCGCCTTTGGCTTTGCACTTCAAGAATTGCATTCTGCAAGCTTGTGCGTGAAGTTGCTGTCTGAAAATCAATAGTCAACTTCATATTCTCGATGTTGTTTCTACTTTTTTCAACATTAAGCTTAGCTTCCTTCACCTGGTTTGTGCGTAACGACCCATTGTAGATTGGAACATTCAGTTGTATGCCAACAGTAGAATTAAATAGATAGTTGGGAAAGTCAAACATTGAGCCAATCTGGTTTGATCCGTAGTTAAACCCAGCTGCACCAAATAAGGCGATTGAAGGCAGAGCTGTTAGTTGATACCTTTTTAAATTAAATTCATTTAGTTTCAACGAAGTAGCTAGCAAATTATACTCTGGAATTCGCTCGTAAGACGCCTCCGCATTAAGTAATTCCATTGCAGCTAATCTGCGTGTTTCAATATTTGTATCGATAAGGACGATATTATTGCTAATATTCATGCCCATCTGATATTTCAGCACATCTTCCGAGACCCTAAGCATATTGCCAATGCGTATACTGTCTGTAGCGAGGTTATTGACCTGCACATTCGTGCGTTCTACATCTATCTTTTCGGCAAACCCATTTTCGCGTGTGATCTCCACGTCATTTTGCAGGCTTCGCGCATAGACAAGGGAGCTCTTTATAATGTCGTATTGGCGGTAGGCGATAACCAGGGAATTGTACGCTTTATATACATTGTATCTTACGCCTTCTTCAGTTACATCACCATTTTGTCGGGCTAATTCCATAACAGTGTTTCGCGCTTTCAACGCTATGAAAACAGACCCATCAAAAACAAGTTGGGATGCGCTCAACCCAGCCGACGATCCATAAGGGAGGGAAAACGAAAAATGTACAAAGCTATCTTTGGGATATCCGAACGCCCTATAATTAAAAAATTGTTGTGTGGGATTTAAAAAATCATCAAATTCCGCCTTCCCGTTGATATGGGGATAAGCGGCAGAAAGCGTTTGATTGTTTTGCGCTTTCTGAATCAGCACGTCTATCTGTGCATTCTTTATACTGTAGTTATGCTTTAAGGCATAATCCATACAATCTTTCAGGCTCAGCGGAGTTACATCCTGTGCTTGCACACCGTACGTGGTAAATAGTATTGCTAAAGCGGTTAAAATCCTTCTCATATCTTATATGCTTGTCTTGGATGCTTCCTTCAAATATTTTGCTTTGTATTTCAGGTAAAATTTTTCCCCTTTCGCATTCATGATGCCATAAAGAAAATGTTCCCCTATTTCCAGTGCCACTGACATCAGGCTGTTGCGGTCATTTACCAGCAGGTTTGGCTGCAATATCAGCAGAGATGTTTCCAGCCGGTAACGGGCCAGCAGGTCAGCATTAATGTCCTCCCGGTATAAGCCTTCTTTAATTCCCTGCAATATATTGTCCCGTATCATTACCACATCCCGTTCCACCAGCAGGTCACGGAAAGTTTTATACGCTTCCGGGAAAAATCGCTGCATTTCAAATATAGCCATCGGGTTGATCCGTTTATGCATAGTATCGAAGAATGCCAGCATGCGTACCATAGCTTCAATAGCATTGTCTGCGCCTTCCAGCATGGCTGCACAATTTTCGCTGGTATTGTTCTTATACCATACTACTGATTCATTTACTACTTCCTGCTTATTGGCAAAGTGCTGGTAGAGGGTTTTTTTTGAGATTCCTGCCCTGCGTGCTATGTCGTCCATGGTAATTGTTTTGAAACCGTATTGGCTAAACAATTCTGCGGATGCACTCAGTATTTTTGTTAAAGGCTCCATATTATTAATCCGGGGCAAAACTATGGAAACATTTTTTACAAAAATAGTTTCCTGGGTATTTTATAAACTTATGGGGCTATTTGTGAAAACAATAGCGGGTTTAATTATCGGCCAAAACGCGCAGCAGTTACTTTATTCCTGACTATATTATGTAACGGGAAATTTTCTACCTTTACTATATGGCATTTCTTAAAGATTTTAAGTCGTTCGCCCTAAAGGGCAATGTAATGGACCTGGCAGTCGGTGTCATCATCGGAGCTGCATTTGGAAAGATCATTACTGCTGTTGTAAGTGACCTGCTAATGCCGGTGATCGGTTTCTTAACTCCATCAGGAACAAAATTTAACGATTTATTCTTCGTGCTCAAAGCAGGCAAGTCTGCCAAAACAGATTATCCTACTCTTGCTGCCGCAGCGGCAGATAGCGCCACCGTCTTT
>Ga0207081_1121_pt1 | contig 14343 bp, 13 predicted proteins | sample Alteio_BWMinHeat_59_FD_153524 | JGI IMG/M metagenome (GOLD analysis project Ga0207081, IMG submission 153524) | Enriched cells from forest soil in Barre Woods Harvard Forest LTER site, Petersham, Massachusetts, United States -... | ecosystem: Environmental > Terrestrial > Soil > Temperate forest >... | reverse complement strand
TTATGATGCTGCAAAGAAGCAGTTTAAACAACATGATGACAAGCATAATCAGTTAAAAAGTGATCTTACTACCCTTGGAGAACCTGGAACAGACTATATTGCCGCAAAGGATCAATATGATAAAGCGATACAGGCTATGCATGCACTGGGCGAGCCAGGAGAATTATATGTTAAGGCAAGGGAGAATTATTCTATCATTGAGGCATTATATGAAACAGCTGCAAATGAGCTAAAAGCTCTAGGTGCAACTGCAACTGAGTATGTTCTTGCTAAGCTAGCATATGAAGCTGAAGAAGGTGCGTTGAAGGAAAGCGAGCTTAGTTCAGATTATGTTAAAGCTATGAAGGATTTTGATAAGGCTACGAGAGAGCTAAATAAAATTCAGCTGGAACTTGATACTGCAAGGAATGAGCACAATGAGGCAAAATATGCGGCAATTAAAAAAGAATTTAGCGCCTACGTTGCGAAATATGAGAGTGCAAAGAAAGCCTTTGAGGCGATAAAAATTGATCCAGAAGTTATTAAGGTATATGAAGCTGCCAAATTGCGATATGAGGCATCGGTTAGAAAGCTGCAATTAACGAAACCTGAGGAGCAAGAAAGACTTGCTGCAGCAAAGAATAAATATGACGAGGCTAAACGACGCTTTGAAGTTGCAATAGAGGTTTTAAAACCTAAATCTCCTACAAGTCGGGCCTACGAGACAGCAAAAATTGCCTATGATCAAGCGAGTGAAAGACTTGCCAATACTACCAAACAGCAAGCCTACGACGATGCAAAGAAACGTTATGATGCTGCAAAAGTAAGTCACGATTCAGTAAAACTTGAATATGATCAAGTGGTGGCAGATGAAGTAGCGGCCAAGGCCGCCCTGAAAGTTGCGCTAGATGCTAGCCATCAAAGTGCACGCTATTCACCAGAAGTGAAGACTTCTTTTGAATACCTGTTTGACACCCCTAACATTACAATTTCCGGGAAGCCTGCAATACTCTGGCTTATAGAAAAAAATGTGATCATAGATGGCAAGCCAGTCTTTGAAAAAGCCATAGATGAGAACAAACAACTCGATGGGGTACCGATTCTACAATACCTAATAGATCACAATATACCTATCGAAGGTGAACGAGCTGCCGTATGGGCGCAAAAGAAATTTGCTATATCCAAAGCAGATAAGCACAAAATTAACGATCAAGAGCCGCTTGCTTATGTGTTTAGCCAAGGATTTAAAGCTGATGCGACTTCTGAAGCCAGAGGAGCTGCAATCGATATTTGTAAGGAAGTAGTCATCAATGGCAAGCCCGCCTTTGAATTGGCCTTCGAAAAGGGTCTCACCGTCGGCGATGCCCCGATTATAAAGCACTTTATCGATAACAATATAACAATTCTGAATGAACCAGCTATTGTCTGGGCGCAAAGAAATTTCGATATAGCCGAAGATGAGTCAATTCAAAACATGTACAAGGTTGGCAATCTAGAACCGGTGGAATATGTACTTAGTGAAGGATTCAAGGCTGGCGCAACGGAAAAAGCTAGAAATGCCGCAATTGACCTTTGCAAAGAAGTAACCGTCTCTAAAAAGTTTGTATTAGAAATGGCTATTGAGAAAGGCGTTACAATCAATGGGAAACCGATTTTACAATATTTTATCGATGAGAATATATCTGTTCTACATGAACCTGCAGCGGTTTGGGCGCAAAGAAAATTTGCTATAACTGGCAATGACAAGTACAAAATTAAATTTAAAACCGAGGAACTTACCGTCACACAGGAACCTTTGGAATATGCAGTTCTTAAAGGCATTAAGGCTGGTGGCGAAAATGAAAAAGCTGCAATTAATATTTTCAAAGATGCTGTCATAAAAAAGAGAATTCCATGCAATGGCACAAAAGTTGTAATGATTTTGCAGGAGAGATTTGAGAAAGCTCATGAAAAATCTGATCATACTTTTATTGCCACCTCTCTAGGAACTACAGTATTCATACCACCTATTTTAGAAATTCTTCGATTCGACAATGTTAAAATCGATCCAGATATGGCAACCAAAATAACCGACACCCTTCGTAGCTTTGTAACTGATACAAAAAAGCTCGAACCCAAACATATAGACTCTGAAGAGTTTGGAATGCTAACGGATAGTATTCTCAAATGGCAAGCTATCAACACTACTATGGAGCTTATAGCTAGAGGCGGTATTGAAGATGTCATCGATACTTACACAAAGTTGCGTTATCAAAACGCTCCTGCCCCAAAACAGCCAGGCGAATCAACCGAATTACCATCTAGTCAAAAATTAGTAGAACTTAGTAGACAAATTCAGATTTTAGAGCAGCAAAGACAAGCAGCTTTCAAGAGAGCATCTGAAGAGGTATCAAAGAATAATGAAGATCGTAGAAAACAGCTTCAGGCGCGTCGAGTAGCTATAGGAGAAAAAATGTCTAGACTTAGCGACGAGATGGAAGAACTTATAATGAAAGGTGAAGCAGCCGACGCCCTAAGCAGTCAGCTCTCCCAGCAGTTAGACCAGATTAGATCCTCGAAATCAAAAGAAACAATAAAGGCAGAGCAAAACAGCATAAAAGATGCTATCCTGGCAGAACTAACCACGCAACTGCATGCATTACAGCATGCTAAAACTACATTAAAATTCACCACAGTTGAACCAACAACATTATTGGATAAAGGAAAAGCTGTACTTCAAAAGTCTACAGGAACTAGCGAACTTAGCCAATTAGCCAGCAAGATAGCGCTTAGACAAAAACAAATTGATGATATCAATGCAAATATAGATAGTTTCAAAATAAAGAGAGAAAATTATGATGGTGGGGTTCTAGAAGGACTTTGGAAAAAACTAGAATCACACCGCAAGGACATTCAGTCTTTAGAAGAAAGGACTCAGCAAGCAACAATATTAGAAAAGAGACTAGAAGCATTAGATGCCGAAATGGACCAATATAAAGCTGACATTGATGAACGAAGAGAGAAAATTGGTAAAGAAGAACGGGGCCAAGGCGATGAAATTACTGCAAAAAAGAGAGGTCTTTCTCTAGAACTCCAAACAGTTTCTGTGGATGAATTATCCCTAGAAGCGCAATCAAGTATTGAGCTAAAGAGAAGACCTCTTTACAGTTTAGAAGATGAAGGAAAACCACACGATAAACGACAAAAACCATTAGGTGTGCAAATTGCCGAGCTAGAACAACAAGTTAGTCGAATCTACGCTGAAGGGATGGCTTCAGCAAGAGCTAAAGAGGTTACTGATAATCAAAAGAAAATTTTGATTTCTCTAGGGGGCAGGCTACCAATCGATTACATGATTGAGCTTGTAAGAATACAAGACGGGCTGGAAACTGCACCAACCGATAAAGACGGCAATCCACTCAAAGGCTTTGGGCCAGAACAAGTTAATCAACCAGCACTGATTGATGCTGTTGACCCAAGAGTTTATGCCGTTATTAAAGGCTATATAACGTTTGAAGCATTCTTAGCTTCAATTAACTTTCCAAATAACCCTAAAAAAGTAGATTTCCAAGCCCTGAAGGACAGACTATCCGAACCCAAAATACCTACAGATAAGCTAGAGACCTATGGATTTGAAGCATTCAGATCCGAAGTGCAGAAGGAAATGCACAGCATTAACTTAGCAGAAATTTCACAGGAAATGATTGACGTAAAAGCTGAATTTACTAGCGCTATGAAACAATTGTCTGGCGCTAGAAAAGAGCTGGAAACAATGGAAGCAGCATTGAAGAAGTTAGGGAATACCAAGGGGGGAGCGAGTCAAGACTTTGTTAGGCTTCAAGAGCACTGCAATAAAAAATTCAAAGAAATAGAACAACTTAAAGTTACCGTTAAAGGCCTTGAAGAGCAATCTAAACAACTACTAGCAGAGAAGACTCACTTTAAAAAACTAGAAGCTCTTGAAAAGGGTATTAATGAAGTACTACAATCTGCGAAAGCCCCTGCAACTGAACTAACTCCTGAAGCTGAGAGAGCTGAGAAGAAAGGAGTTGCTGCTAGAGTTAAATCAGGAGCTAAAGCTTTTGGACGGGACGCACATGATGTAGTCGTCGGCGGCGGCGGCGATATACTTAAAGACATCGGAAAATTTGCAAAAAGAGTACTTGGCAGAGGTGATGACCAAGACAGAGGCGGATCAGGCGGGGGCGGACGAAGCCCATCATAACCCGATAAAGATAATTGCATAATAGAAAAACCTGTAGTATTATCATCTCAAATTCGCATGCAGGCATAAAGTTTTGGTGTCCATTAATTATCGTGGATAACAAGCCTGCAGAGGGTATCTTTAAGTGAAAGCTAAAAGGTATATAACCAAAATAATGAGGACTAAATTGACTTACGCTGCTGAATTCACTATGCGCGATCTGCTTGAAGCAGGTGTGCACTATGGCCACAGAAAGAACTTCTGGAATCCAAAAATGGCTCCCTATATCTATGGAACCAGAAACGGCATCCATATCATCGACTTGCAACAAACCTTCCCTATCCTGCACAACGCCCTTAACCTGCTTAAGGAAACTGCAGCAAAGAACGGAAAAATCCTGTTTGTCGGGACTAAAAAGCAAGCATCAGAACTGGTTGCAGACTACGCGCAGCGTTGCGGGCAATTCTATGTTAACCATCGCTGGCTGGGCGGCATGCTCACCAATTGGTCAACTGTTTCGGCATCGATCCGCACCTTGCAAAAATATGAGGCTGATCTTGCCAATACCGAAACTATCTTAACCAAAAAAGAAAGGCTGGATCTTGATCGCAACCGCTTAAAGCTCGACCGCGTTCTTGGTGGTATCCGTAACATGGGTGGCAAACCAGACATGATTTTCGTTATCGATTCGCGCATTGAATCCCTGGCGATTACCGAGGCCAGAAAACTTGGCATTCCTGTTGCCGCTATTGTCGACACTAACGCCAACCCAGATGGTATCGATTTCGTTATCCCTGGCAATGATGATGCTGCTAAAGCGATTGAACTTTATCTCAAGCTCGCATCGGAAGCTATCCTGTCTGGTATTCAGGAAGGCTTAACCAGTGCTGGCGTTGATATCGGTAACGTCGATCTAAATCTGGGAGATATTGCCAACTCTGAAATTTCAGGATTTATGAAAGATGAAGAGCCGGAAACTAAACCTAAAAAGGGTAAAGCTACTGTAGTTACTAAAAAGGCTAAGCCAGCAGCTAAAGCAAAGAAGCCAGCAGCTACTGAAGAAAAGCCAACACCAGCTCCGGAAGCCACTGCACCTAGCGAAGCAGCAGCTCCTGAAGAAAAACAATAAGTTTGAGGTTAACATGTCATTTTCTGCACAAGATGTAATGCGCCTCCGTGAGGAAACGGGCGCCGGTATGATGGATTGTAAAAAGGCTATGGTGGAATCTAATGGTGATTTTGAAGCCGCTAAAGAGTTCCTGAAAAAGAAAGGATTGTCGGCTGCTGGTAAAAAGGCTGGCAGAACTACCGCTGAAGGTCTGATTGCCTGCATAGTAGACGGCAATGCCGGAGCGCTATTAGAGCTGAATTCGGAAACCGATTTCGTAGCTAAAAACGATACCTTCCAGAATCTGGCTAATGGTCTGGTCAAAGATTTCTTTGGCTCCAACGGTAACTTTGAGCAATTTAAAGAAAGCAAAGCTAGCCTGATTTCTGAGAATATCGCGATCATAGGAGAGAATATCTCTCTCCGCCGCGCTCAGAAACTCAGCGTTAATAACGGCGTAGTTGCAAGTTATATCCACAACAGTGTCACACCAGGATTAGGAAAAGTTGGCATACTCATCGCTATGGAATCAGAAGCGCCGAAAGAGAAGCTTATCGAAGTAGGCAAACAGATCGCTATGCACATTGCCGCAACTAAACCTGAGTCATTGAATATTTCTGAGCTTGATCCAAAACTGGTCGAGCTTGAAAAAGTGGCTTTTGCTGAACAGGCTAAGGCATCTGGCAAGCCGGATAACGTGATTGAAAAAATGGTGGAAGGCAGAATAGCTAAATACTATGAACAAGTTGTATTGCTTGAACAAATTTTTGTAATTGATGGCAAAACCAAAATTTCACAGGTTCTGGAAAACCTTTCCAAGGAAACTGGTAAGCCTGTTAAAATTTCTTCCTTCGTTCGCTTCAATCTTGGCGAGGGTATTGAAAAACAGCAAACGGATTTTGCGCAGGAAGTCGCGGCAGCCGCTGCCGGCTCATAATCAAAGGAGGCATTAGCCTCCTTTTTTATTAACCATTTTTAGATAGGATCATGGAAAAACAGAATTTAAAGTATAAACGCGTTCTCCTAAAGCTTTCTGGCGAAGCACTGGGCACCAAGAATGGCTGCTTTGATCACGCAGCAATCTCAAGCTTATGTGACGATATCAAATCCGCAAAGGAACTTGGTATTGAACTGTGCATTGTGATTGGGGGGGGCAATATTTGCCGCGGGGCTACCCTTGCAAAAATCGGTATTGAGCGAGCCAGTGCAGACTATATGGGCATGCTTGCTACCGTTATCAACGCTCTGGCTTTGCAAAGCGTACTGGAAGGCATGGGCGTTGTAACTCGGGTGCTCTCAGCAATTACCATGACTACCATTTGCGAACCTTATATCAGACGCCGCGCTATCCGGCATATGGAAAAAGGCAGGGTGGTTATATTTGCTGCCGGCATTGGTCATCCCTATGTTACAACGGATACTGGTTCTGCACTCAAAGCCGTGGAGATGAAGTGCGATGCTATACTTAAAGGCACGCAGGTAGATGGCATTTATTCAGCCGACCCTAAGCTTGATCCCACGGCACAAAAATATGTAAAACTACAGTATAAGGATGTTTTAACCCATGATCTTCAGGTTATGGATGCGGCGGCAATAAGCCTTGCCAGAGAAAATAAAGTGCCTATACTTGTGTTTGCTATGCATCACAAAGGCGAGCTTAAAAAGGTGCTGACAGGCACAGGAAATTGCACTGTAGTTGAAGGTTAAATATGGAAGACACTATTATTGCTGATTTACGTAAAAGAATGGATGGCAGTCTGCATTCATTAAAACATTCCCTTAATGGGCTTAGAACTGGCAGGGCTTCAGCCAGCCTGCTCGATCCCATTAAAATTGAGGCTTATGGCAATCTCATGCCGATCAATCAGGTCGGAACAGTGAGCGTGCCAGAATCCAAACTCATTAGTGTTCAGGTTTGGGATAAATCCCAGGTCGCGCTGGTGGAGAAGGCTATCCGTGAGTCGGGTCTGGGATTAAACCCCATGTCGGATGGCAACCTGGTTCGCGTTCCTATCCCTGATTTATCAGAAGAAAGGCGCAAAGAGCTTTCTAAAAAAGCCCATGAATACGGTGAGAATTCTAAAATTGCTGTACGCAACGTACGCCGCGATGGGATGGAAGCTTTTAAGAAACTGGAAAAAGATAAGCAGATATCTGAAGATACTTCACATGCCCGCTGCGATGAAGTGCAAAAACTCACTGATGAATTTATCAAGAAAATTGATCAGGCTGTGGTTGATAAAGAAAAAGATATCATGACAGTCTAATGACCAAGCTAGAAATTGCTGTAGAGCGTTTAGTATCTTCAGGGTTGAACGAACTTCAGGCTCAGGAAATCGCTGCTTTGATCCTGGAGAACCAACCATCACAACAACATGAGTTGTCAGCCCATGAGCTTGATTATAAAATCTCAACCTTAAAACGTGGATTTCTCAAATGGTATTTGGTTTCCAAAGCTATTATAGCAATGGTTTTTATCGGCTGCCTGTGGCTTGCCTTTAAGGTATTAGGCTTCTAACGCAATATTATCTACGAGCTCTTCAATTTTATTGTTAGGAGAATTAATAGCATAATAGCCATTGTTACATATATGAGCTTGGATTTTCTCAGGCGTTAACTCATTGGAAAAATCTGGACTGCTATGGGAAAGTCTATTTTCGTTAATAGCAAACAAATCGTATGTAAATTGCTTTATACCACTTCTTTCCATATCTTCATAATGCTCAGCTTCTTTAGCATTATAAGAGTTCTTTAGCTTATCGAAAGCCTGATCTAATTGGGTTTTATCTAATTTATTTTTGGCTACCATATAGCTAACAAGCTTATCTATTGGTTTATAAAAAACATGATAATATTTCTTATGCATAATGGTTTGAGAGAAACAATTAATCACCCCATTAAGATTAAGGGTATTTATATTTATCATTGTCCCCAATTCTTTAGGCGTCATTTTGCAAACATTAGGTATATGAGAACAGGCTTCATAGAGAGCCTCCGCTGGTGATAGCTTCTTTTCTGCAGATCTTACCGCATCTTCATAAAATGGAACTAATTTTTTCAAATCAAAATAATTCAACGATGAATCACAGAGATTTGCATTACGACTGGTAGCTACTGGCATTTAAACCTCTTAATTAATGTGTCTCAAAATTTGGTCAAAGTATAACGCCAAATCTTCTACCCTTCAACACATTCTTAAAATAGAGAGAAAAATTAAAATTCTATTGCAACCATTTCGATAAGACTGAACTATCCAACTTTCTCACAGAATATAACCGCTAGACTATAGCAATAAATTTTTCCTCGAGAAACTCATTGATGCCATGCCTTCCACCTTCCCTGCCAATACCTGATTCTTTGACTCCGCCGAAGCTTGTCATCTCGCTGGAGAGCATCACATCGTTCACCGCGACCATACCGTATTCTAATGCTTCTGATACCCGCCAAATCCGATCTTTATCCTTTGTGTAGAAATAAGATGCCAACCCATAGTTGGTATTATTGGCGCGCTCTATCACTTCCGCCTCATTTTTAAAAGTGAAGACCGATGCAATCGGCCCAAATATTTCAGTGCTCTCAATAAGAGTATTAGCTGAATGATTGAGCACAATAGTCGGAGCTGCATAACAGCCTTTGCTGTACTTGGTGTCAGAAATATCTGCTGCATATACGATCTCAGCACCATGAAGCTTTGCATCTTCGATAAGATCACTGATCTTCTTTACCGCAGCTTTATTAATCATTGGGCCCAATTGGTTATTCGAGTCAGCCCCGTCACCTATTTTAATCTTAGCAAATTCGCCCTTAAGTTTTTCCACAAATCGGTCGGCTATGCTTTCATGCACATAAATGCGGTTAGTGCAAATGCAGCTCTGCCCACCGTTTCGCAGCTTCGAAGCTACTACTCCGGCAACTGCGTTTTCGAGATCAGCATCTTCAAACACAATAAATGGAGCATTGCCACCTAGCTCTAGCGCAACTTTCTTTACAGTGTTAGCTGCTTTGCCCATCAATAACTTTCCAACTCGGGTAGATCCAGTGAAAGATAGCATCCGTACAGTAGGTGAGGCGGTCATAGCATCGCCAATAGCAGGGGCATCTCCGCATAACACGTTAAACACTCCCGGAGGCACTCCCGCTGATTCGACAAGTTTAGTGAAAGCCAGCGCAGTTAGCGGAGTTTCTTCAGAAGGCTTCACGACAATGCAGCAGCCAGCAGCCAATGCTGGCAAGGCTTTGCGCACAATCATCGCTAATGGGAAATTCCATGGAGTAATAGCGACGGCAACCCCGACAGGTTGCCTTATAGTAAAAAGCCGTTGCCCGGCTTTCACTGAAGGAACCACTTCGCCGTAAATGCGCTTGGCTTCCTCAGCAAACCATTCGACAAACCCCAGAGAGTAAGTAATCTCAGCGCGGGCTTCGTGAATGCTTTTACCATTTTCCAAAACCATAATCTGCGCGAGCTCTTCCAGATGTTTAGTCACAAGCTCCGCCAACTTATAAATAATTTTGCTGCGTTCTTTCGGCAGCTTCGCACTCCAGGCTGGGAATGCCTTAGCAGCTGCTGCAATAGCCAGGTTGGTATCCTCCGCCCCTGCCTTTGCTACTTCTGCAATAGCTTCGCCTGACGCGGGGTTAAAGACGGTAAACTTTTCTTTGGTTACCGACTCAGTCCACTTACCATCAATATAGCATTTATCCGCCAGGTCTTTCATATGGTTTATGCCGCCTTCTTGAGTTCTGCTTTCTTCAATTTTTTCTGAATCTCATCAACAATTTGCTTTATCTCATCGGCTGCAGCACTTTTGGGCTGGGTTTCAGTTACGCATTTCCCTTCAAGCATACAGGCGGCAAAGGCAACGCGGTTGCCTAAGTGCGCGGTGAGCAGATTATCAAATTTACTCGCTATATCCTGCGCCATTTTGGAATTAGGCGTAACGCGGTTCATCAGTACACAATAAGGAATCCTTTCGTTTTCAACCAGATCAACCGTGGCTTTAGTCGCCCACAAATCCGTAGGGCTTGGCTGCACGGGGATGATCACCAGGTTGGCTGCACGCATCACCGACTTGGCATCAGTCTCGGTATGCGGAGGACTATCGATTATAATATAATCATAACTGCGTTTCAGGCTCATGATCTCACTATTGATTTTCCATCCGGCTGTTGAGGAAAAATAAATCCCGGTATACTCCTCACCGAATTTCTCCTCACGTATATTATACCAGTGCTTCAGGCTGCCCTGGGGATCGATATCAATGACCGCAACACGGTTGCGTTTCTGCGCTAATGCGACCCCAAGATGCGCAGCAATTGTCGTCTTCCCTGCCCCACCTTTTTGCTGGGCGATTGTGATGATGGTACAATTATGTTTCATGATAAAAATTTCAATAGTTTACCCTTTAAAAACGATATAGAATCAAAATCCCTTTTGCAACACTTCTTCATAGTTAGATTTTTTATTACATATAGAAAGCAACTCTTGACTTTCTTTAAAAAAAACGCAATAAGTAAAGTATGACTTTACCAAATGAATCAAAATTAAAGAATTTACTTGAGCAATGGCCAGCCGGCACAGTAGCTACTTCAGCATGGCTAGAAACAATGGGTATATCTAAGCAATTGCGCCTAAGTTATCACAAAAGCAAATGGCTAGAACCTTTAGCCAATGGCGCATATAAAAGACCTCTCGATGCTATAGAATGGCAAGGCGGCATGTACGCTATTCAAAAGCAAGCAAACTTACTTATCCACCCAGGTGGTTTGACTGCTCTGGCTTTTCAGGGTGCAGCACATTACCTGAGATTGGGTGGGGACAAGGTATACTTGTTTGCTCAGCCAAGGACTATTTTGCCTAGATGGTTTAAAAACTATAACTGGGGAGCTGAAGTTAGCTTTTATCGTACCAAATTTTTACCAGACCTCTTAGGGCTGAACTCATATGAAGTCAGAACTTTTAGCATTCAGATTTCCTCGTCTGAGCGGGCAATCTTAGAATGTTTATATTTGGCGCCAGAGGCGATGGATTTAGTGGAGTGTTACCAAATCCTAGAAGGACTGGTAAACTTGCGACCCCAGCTTCTCCAAGAATTGCTAGAAAAATGCACCTCAATTAAAGTAGTCAGGCTTTTCTTATATATGGCTGAGAAAGCCAACCATGCCTGGCTAAAGTACCTGGATAAAACTAAATTCAATATCGGCAGCGGAGATCGTAGCATTGTTAAAGAAGGAGTGTATAATGCAAGCCATAAAATCACCATACCAAGGGAATTGGCAGAATTATGATTAACCTTAGCCAACTCCTAAATAAGGAGTATCAAGCCCAGGTAGAACTATTGCTGCAAATAATCCCATATGTTGCTGAAGAAGAGGATTTTGCCTTGAAAGGTGGCACAGCAATAAACATGTTTATATGGGATATGCCTAGGCTCTCAGTCGATATCGATCTGACCTACCTCCCCTTTGATGATAGAGAGACGGCGTTTAGCAATATAGGAGGAGCACTTAAAAGAATAAGCGCTAGAATAAAAAAAGCTATTCCTGGCATTCAAGTTACTGCTCAAGCTCATGCAACAGATCAAGAAGAGAAACTTATATGCACTTTGCAAGGCATAAAGATTATAATCGAAGTAAATACTACAATGCGAGGCAGTATCAAACCAGCTCGCCTCATGCCTGTAGTGAATGCTGCGCAAGAGCAATTTGGCAAGTTTGCTGAAATTAAAGTTATGTCTAAAGGAGAGCTGTTTGGAGGCAAGATATGTGCTGCCCTTGATAGACAACACCCACGCGATTTATTTGATGTCCATTACCTACTCGAGGAAGAAGGTATCACTGAGGAGACTAAACAGGGGTTTATAGCTGCACTCTTAAGTCATTCGCACTCTATTCATGAAATCCTCGACCCAATCTTTAAAGATCAAAAACAAGCTTTTTCTACTAAATTCATAGGTATGGCATTAAAACCATTTACATACGCAGATTTTGAAAAAACTAGAATCAGGCTCATTAAGGAAATTCATAGTACTTTGACAGATAGAGATAAACAACTATTGCTGAGTTTTAAAACAGGCGAGCCAGATTGGAGCTTAAGCAGCATTGAGCAATTAGAAAACCTGCCAGCTGTCAAATGGAAACTCCAAAATATTATAAAGCTAAAGAAAGAAAACCCTGTTAAACATGCCCACTTGCTAAAATTATTAGAAAAGGTTTTAGCTAAGTGAATATATACTACTATGACACATATAATGCAAACCCCATTCGCATATTTGCATCACTTTTAGCTTTGCGAGAACAAAATCTAAAAATCATCTTGACTAAATCATTAATAGTGAATTATGATGCCAATTCACTGGATGTTTTAGAAGGCCAGAAGATTTTTGTATACGTATATTAGGAGACCAAGATAAATGCCTACGGTAAGTCAGTTAGTAAAGAACCCAAGAAAGAAGCAGACCGTCAAAAGCAAGGCGCTCGCATTAAAACATTGTCCGCAAAAAAGAGGCGTTTGCACTCGCGTATATACTACCACACCTAAAAAGCCCAACTCCGCTTTACGTAAAGTATGTAAGGTAAAGTTGACAACCGGCTTTGAAGTGATAAGCTATATCGGCGGCGAAGGCCATAATTTGCAAGAACACTCTGTAGTATTGCTTCGGGGTGGTCGTGTTAAAGATCTTCCAGGTGTTAGATACCACTGCGTACGCGGAACTCTTGACCTTCAGGGTGTACAAGGACGTAAGCAAAGCCGTTCGCTTTATGGCGCTAAGAGACCGAAGTAATAAGAGGATTATAAAAACATGTCTAGAAGAAGAGCAGCAATTATACGAGAAGTCTTACCAGATGCAAAGTTTGGGAATGAGACTGTCACTAAACTTATTAACAGCTTGATGATGTGTGGAAAAAAATCCATTGCAGAAAGCGCAGTCTACGAAGCTTTTGAAGAAGTTTCTCAAAAACTAAATTCAGATCCCATCGAAATTTTTGAAGCCGTTCTTAAAAACGTTGAGCCTCTTTTAGAAGTAAGATCAAAACGCGTTGGTGGTGCTACCTATCAGGTTCCTACCAATGTTCGCCCAAGAAGAGCGCGCAGCCTGGCATTGCGCTGGTTAATAACTGCAGCACGTGCCCGTAAAGATAAAAGAACAATTGCGAAGAAATTGGCTGCAGAGCTGCTTGACGCTCATGGTGGGCGCGGTGCATCAGTAACCAAGCGGGAAAATACACATAAAATGGCAGAAGCGAATCGTGCTTTTGCACACTTCATGTGGTAATAGGAGCAACATTATGCCAAGAGCAGTCGCAATCAAACAATATAGAAACATCGGAATCATGGCGCATATCGACGCCGGGAAAACTACCACAACAGAACGCATTCTTTATTATACAGGAAAGTCTCACAAAATTGGTGAGGTGCATGAAGGCGCCGCTACTATGGACTGGATGGAGCAAGAGCAGGAACGTGGGATTACAATTACTTCAGCTGCTACCACTTGCTACTGGAGCTTGGGCAATGAAAAATTTCGTATCAATATTATTGATACACCTGGACACGTGGATTTCACAATTGAGGTTGAACGATCTCTTCGCGTACTAGATGGTGCCGTAGCTGTATTCGATGGCGTTGCTGGCGTTGAGCCGCAATCAGAAACTGTTTGGCATCAAGCTGACAGATATGGAGTTCCAAGGATTTGTTTTGTTAATAAGATGGATCGGATTGGCGCTAACTTCTTTATGTGCGTTGACATGATGGTTAGTAGACTAGGTGCTAACCCGCTTGTACTTCAACTTCCTATCGGTAGCGAAGAAAAATTCCTCGGCATTGTGGATCTGGTTAAAATGAAAGGAATAGTCTGGAATGACGATTCACTTGGCGCGAAGTTCGATGTGATTGATATTCCTGAAGACATGAAAGAACTTGCTGAGAAATACAGGCATGATTTGCTTGAATCCGCAGTGGAAATGGACGATAAGATTATGGAAGCTTATCTTGCAGGTTCAGAGATCAGTGAAGCTGACCTAAAATCTTGTATCCGCAAGGGCGCGATTTCAGGAAAACTAATTCCGGTTC
>Ga0207081_1120_pt1 | contig 14435 bp, 4 predicted proteins | sample Alteio_BWMinHeat_59_FD_153524 | JGI IMG/M metagenome (GOLD analysis project Ga0207081, IMG submission 153524) | Enriched cells from forest soil in Barre Woods Harvard Forest LTER site, Petersham, Massachusetts, United States -... | ecosystem: Environmental > Terrestrial > Soil > Temperate forest >... | reverse complement strand
GTACAAGTACTGCTACGGTAACGGTGAACCTGGCTCCTTCGGCTATCAGCGGCATACTGCATGTATGCGCGGGGGCAACTACTGCATTGGGAAATACGGCAGGCGGTGGTACGTGGACGAGTAGTAATACGGCTGTTGCTATGGTTGGCTTGGCGGGTGTGGTATCAGGTATTTTTCATGGCACTTCGACGATCACTTATTCATTGGGAAGTGGATGTACGGTAACGACGGTTGCAACCGTAAATCCCGCTCCAGCGGCGATTGAAGGCATAACGAATGTGTGCGCAGCATCAACGATAACTTTGAGCGACGCGACAACCGGAGGCATATGGAGCATCACACCGACAGGCACAGCTACTATCAGCAGCACAGGTATCTTGACTGGCATAACACAAGGCACAGCAGCGGTTTCTTACACCCTTGGTAGTTGTTCTTCATCTGCAGTCGTAACGGTAAACCCGTTACCATCACCTATAAGCGGCGCGGTGAGCGTATGCGTTGGCCAAACGACAACATTAATAGATGGTATCAGTGCTGGAACATGGGCCAGCAGCAACACATTGGTAGCAACAATAGAGATAGCCTCAGGAGCCTTGGGCAGCGTATTGGCCGGTACCACAACTATAACATATACCTTGCCAACGGGTTGCCTCATCACCGCACCCCTCGCTGTTAATGCTGCCCCCGCACCGGTCTCAGGAACCGCAAGCGTTTGTATTGGTTCCATAACTATTCTTACCGATCCCACAAGCGGCGGCCTGTGGAGCAGCAGCAATACTTCGACCGCATCTATTAGCAGTACTGGCATTGTAAGCGGCACAACTACAGGCACCGCTACAATTAGTTACACAGTTAGTGGCTGCTCGGCAACATTGCAATTAACCGTTAACAATTTACCACTAACCATTACAGGCTCCGCCCGGGTTTGTGCAGGTGCCACGACCACATTATCTGACCTGCCCGATGGTGGCACATGGAGCAGCGCATCAACCGGAATTGCAACCGTGGACGCAATAAGTGGTGTAGTTACCGGTGTTGCATCAGGCACAACAACAATTGCTTATTCCATCGGAACAGGCTGCACGGTAACAACAACGGTGACCGTAGATGCTGTGCCGCTGGCAATAACAGGAACAACGGAAGTGTGTGTCAACTACACTACAATGCTAAGTGACGCTTCAGCCGGAGTGTGGAGCAGCAGTAACACATCCATCGCAACAATAACCAGTGGTGGCGTTGTGTATGGAGTGATGGGAGGGCCATCCACCATTAGCTATACCAATAGCTTCGGTTGTGCAGCAACACGCCTGGTTACCGTTGTTGCAGTGCCTCCCATTTTGGGCATAGCCAATATGTGCGCCTTCAGCGCTACACTCCCCCTGTATGATTCCGCAGCAGGCGGTTTCTGGACAAGCACTTTAGCCAGCATCTCATCAGCTGGTGTGGTGACGCCTTATTCGGCAGGCGGGGCTACTGTTACTTATACTTTGCCGCTCGGTTGTTATATTACTGCCGCACTGACGATAAACCCGCTGCCGGGGCCGGTGGCGGGGGTGGATCATGTGTGTTTGGGGAGTGCTATACATTTAAGCGATACTTCTTTAAGCGGCACGTGGAGTAGCGGTAATACTGTGGTGGCGCATGTTTCGGGAGGGGGTGTTGTATCTGGTTTGGCGGCGGGGATGAGCACTATTAGTTATTCACTTGGTACTGGCTGCGCGACTACTGAGACTGTGACGGTTGATGTATTTCCTACGGCGGGTACTATATCAGGGGCGTCAGTTGTGTGCGTTGGTTCTGATATTGTTTTGTCGGATGCTGTTATGGGCGGTGTGTGGAGCGCGGGCAATACTGCTGCAACAGTAGGTTCGACAGGCTCACTATCCGGGGTAGTTTCGGGGGTATCGGCAGGGACTGATATTATCAGTTATGCTGTGGCAAATAGTTGTGGTTCCATTGCGGCTTCAAAAATTGTTACTATAAATCCGCTGCCTGTTGGGGGAACGATAACAGGCCCTTCGAATGTATGTGTGGGTGATAGCATTGTTTTGGCTGATTTGGCAGCGGGTGGTGTTTGGAGCAGCAGCGCAACTGGAGCTACAGTTTTGGGTGGTGTTGTTTCGGGTGTTTCTGTTGGTGTGGATACTGTTAAATATACGGTTACTAATATTTGCGGTGTGGACTTTGCGACGAAAACTATTACTGTTAATGCCTTGCCGGATGCGGGGACAATTACCGGCGTTTCCAGCGTATGTGCGGGTAGGATGATAGCCCTAACAAATGCCACCACTGGCGGAGCCTGGAGCCTCAGCAATTCAAATGCCAACAATTCCGGCAACATCATTACCGGCGTTGCTGCGGGGGCAGACACCGTTTCCTACAGCATCACCAATACTTGCGGAACAGGGTCTGCTACTTTTGTGATCACTGTTGATCCTTTGCCGGTTGCCGGTACCATTGCGGGTGCTGCTATGGTTTGTGTTGGGTCAAAGGACACACTAACGGAAACTGTGGCGGGGGGTACATGGAGTAGTGTTTTGGGCAATGTTTCGGTTTTGGGTGGCGTGGTTTCGGGGATTTCTGCGGGGGTGGATACTATTGTTTATACTGTAATTAGTGAGTGCGGATCGGCTGTGGCTGTTTTTCCGGTGATGGTTTATACGATTGATGAGTGTGACTCCATGACGGGTGTGACCTCTCCCCGACCCTCTCCGATGGAGAGGGAGGTGTTACGTGTGTGGCCTAATCCTAATGACGGGGTGTTTACGGTGATGCTATCATCAGTAACAGATGAGCCGGTGCAGGTAATAATAACTGATGTAGCAGGGCAAAAAGTGAAAGAGTTTACTTGTACTGCCAATAAGGCAATGGATATTAAATTGAATGCGGCAAGCGGTATTTATTTCCTGTCTGCTTCTACCGCGCAGGGTAAGTATGTGGTAAAGGTGGCGGTTAATTATTAATGATTAATGCTTGTAGAATAGCGATGTGTTGTATTCCGCCGTCGCTGAAGCTACGGCGGACGATGATCCACCTACGCTGAAGCTATGGCGGACGATGAAGAGTGCGACGCAACGGACGTACATAGTAGCAATAAGCCGGGACAACAAATTAAAAAGGGGTTTATTTTAGCTGCATTCCTTCTATACTATTTCCTTTGTTGCTCCGGGTTAAATATAGTTAAAGAAAAAATCCTTTAGATGCAGCCTCTTATTTTGCAGCTTTGTTAACTTTTGATTTTTGAATTCATTCGTTTGATGTAGGTTTGTTTAGTGAGGATGACAAAATAAATCCTACAATTTGACTGTTCTTTTCCATTTCTGCTTCGTTGCGAAAGTCTTTATTCCGCCCTGCGGGACGCAGATTTCGCGCCTCGCATAAAAGAAAAATAACTATCCAACTTAGTAGGATTTATTTTGTCATCCTCACTAACTTAGCGCAATTCATGTTGGTTAGGGGTTTCATATTAATCTTATTTAGTGTTTTTTGTGCTTATTGTTCCTTTGCCCAGTTGCAAAAGGGCGAAATAGTACAGTCGCGTGTGCTTATATTGCTTGATGAATCATCGAGTATGGTACAGCAATGGGCCGGCGGAAAAGAAAAGTTCAAAGCTGCAGATGAGATCATACTGAAGATAATGGACAGCGTGTATGCTGTGAATGACCAGGTAGAATTTTCACTGCGGGTATTCGGGCACCAGAATACGGTACAGGAAAATAACTGCTATGACACGAGAACCGAAGTGCCTTATGCTAAAGACAACCGGGTGCAGATGGCACTGCGCCTTGCGGATATACACCCCCTGGGGGTTACCCCTATAGCTTATTCCCTGCAACAGGCCGCAGAGCATGACCTGGGCGACCCGGTGCATAATGTGTACAGTATAATACTAATAACTGATGGCGGTGAAAGCTGCGGCGGGGATATATGCGAGGTGATGAAAAAGCTGATAAAGAATAAGGTTTATTTCAAACCATACATTGTAAGCCTTGAAAACGACCCCACGCTAAAAGGCATCTATGCCTGCATGGGAGATTTCCTGCAGGTTACCAAGGCTGCGGAAATACCGGGCGCGGTGGGTACTATTGTTGAAGCGTTTCGCCCGGCGCTAAAAATCAAGATAAGCGACTATAAAGAAATACAAACCATTGCTTCAAATGCCCCCGAGATGCAGAAAGTAAGCGTTCCTGCGGTTGTTGTTCCCGACAATATCTGGAAAGCCCCTGCGGCAGAAAATATTTCGCGTATTCCCAGTGTGGGCCTTACCTCCATTGCCATATTACTTCGGACTCCCGGGAAAATGAAGCCTGTGCCGATCAACATGCCGCCGCCACCGCCGCCGCCGCAAGAGCGGGTGGAAGTGATAAAGCCGTCACGTTTGGCCTCGTTCAATACTGCGGTTCCTGTTTTGCAGTCTTTTAAGACTGTTACCCCTATGCCATTGCCGCCGGTAGTAGCGGAAGCGCCTGCGGCGCCACGCACCGATAAAATTGTAAGGATACAACCGACAAGGACGAAGCAGTTTAACGTGATCTTTGTGATAGAGGACCATACTTTACCCTCGCGGCCCGTGCCGGCGTTGCCACCGGTAAAATTTGATGTGGCAGCTATAGCGCCGAAACTGCCAAGGGCATTGCAGGCAGCGCCCGACAGCAGGAAAATAGATTATAAAGTAGTAACTGAAGATAATACGGAAACGACGGTTGAAATTTACTTTACCAACGGGCACGGCAAGTACTACACTACGATGCCGCAGGTGCTGATATTAGACCCGGCGAATAAGGGGGTGGTAAAGAAATTTTACCGCACTGTGGATGCAAATGGTAACCCGGATCCCCAGCCTGATATACTGCCCGGAATGTATGACCTTGCCTTTACCGCAAAGAGAAACCTGGTGATCCATAATATTAATGTTCAGAAGAATAAAAAAAATAAGATAACGGTGACGGTCAACATGACGAGCCTGAGCTTTGCTTATATGGATGCCAATTCCGATAAGCTTGCCGACCGGCCGGTTTCGGAATTTACGGCAGTAGTTACCGAGCGGAATAAATCGCAGGGCCGGGTACAGATCCAAAAATGTACGGATGCTATTGAATATGAGCCAGGCAATTACCATATAGAGATCAATACATTCCCCAAAGAGATCCGCAATGTGGACCTGGACTTTGATGATGAATCTGTGATCAGGATAGCGCAGCCGGGATTTGCAAAGTTTACGGCAGAAGCTAAAACCCGCTATGTGACGCTTTACCAGAGATTGGGAGATAAGTTTCTTTCTTTTCATACGCTTGATCTCAGCGAGCCGGCCAGCCAGCACTTGAGTATGCAGCCGGGCGAATACCAGGCCCATTATCTGAAAGGGCCGGGCCAGTCGTCTGCTGCGGAGCAGGTGATTCCTTTTCTGATAGTAACAACTAAGGAAACGGAGGTAATATTAAAGTAACCCCCCGGCCCCTAAAGGGGGTACGATGGTCAAAGTTATTTAGCGCTTTGTTCTTTTTTTAAGCTTTTTTATGGTTCTCAATTTTATTCAACAGCTAAATGTCTTAATCTCAAAGCACTCCCCATTAGGGGCAGGGGTTTTTTCCGTATGAACAACATTACCATTTCTCAAATCAACTCGAAGGCGCCGCAATATGAACAAGTGCTGGCGCTGAGGGAGGAAATACTGCGCAAGCCGCTTGGCCTGTCTTTAAAAAATGAAGACCTCAGCCGCGACCATATAAATACGATTTTTATCGCCGAGCATCACGACAAGGTAATAGCTTGCCTGCTGCTCCATCATATAGATAAAGACGAGGTACAATTGCGCGCTATGGCTGTATACAACGAATGGCAGGGCAAGGGTATCGGCAGAATGCTGGTACTGGCCGCCGAGAAATTCTGTGCGCAAAGCGGTTACCGTAAAATGGTGCTTCATGGCCGGAAAGTAGCGACAGGGTTTTACGAAAGGCTTGGGTATACCATAACCGGTAATGAATTTACAGAAGTGGGCATACCTCATTTTATGATGGAGAAGGCGCTGGCCCCTGTTGTAATTTGACATGCAGCATTTCGCAATGATTTTTTAAGCTATATTTACTTAATTTTCCAAAATAAGAAGTGAATCACAATGTCAAAAATAGTTGCCTTATTATTTTTTTTTGCAGCGCCAATTACAGTCAATTCCCAGATTTTCCCTAAGGAAGGTAGCCTGCTCAATTATAGGATAATAGGATTTTCATTTCCCCAGGTACCTGAAGCGAAAGCATACAAAATAGAAATTGCAAAAGGCAACTATACCAGAGTTGATTCTTTTACAAAGAATATTATTCAATATGCTGACAGCAAAGACAACAGGCTAATAATGGAAGTACCTGCTTTTGGCAGCGAGTATACGTGGCGGGTTGTATATAAAGTTAAGCAGAAAACAGAAAGCACTCCATTATATCATTTTATGACCTTGATGAATGACCACGTGGATACAAATAAGCTGCACCTGAGAATTCTGCAAGCAGCTGCGGATCAATACAGAGATGATTATGTATCAGTTGATGCAGGGGGTGTACTGTATGACATGAGTGGGAGACCGGTGTGGTTTATTCCAGATACAAATGGAATAGGGGGGAATGTAGTGGACCTGAAATTTACACGTGACGGGACAATTACTTTCTTTTTCAAAACAGCCTGTGAGATAAACTATAATGGAGATATATTGTGGCGAGCTCCAAATAATGGCGCAATTAGCGGAGACAGTGCTCGCGGGGAGTTCTATCATCATGAGTTTACGAAATTATCCAACGGTCATTACATGACATTGGGAACACAACCAGTAATGTGCAAATTGATTTCTGTAAAAGATAGCAGTTACGTCATTTTTTCGAATGACAAAATAGAGCAGAATGGCTATAAGCGAGCAAGATTTGGTACAATAATAGAATACAATGAAAATGGTAAAGTTTTATGGTCCTGGCTATCATCAAAATATATCAAAGGGCCTGATTTTGACTACTATGAGTCACAAATAGATTCCATAAAAAGATTTGATCCACATGACAATGCTTTTTTCTTTGACGAAAAGAACAAATGTGTTTATTTAGGCTTCAGAAACCTGAACAGGATATATAAAATTGATTATCCAAGCGGAAATATACTGAGCATTTATGGCGAGAGCTTCAGGCCAGGGGTCTCGGGAATTGGAGAAAACCTCTTTTGCAATCAGCATAGCATTGGACGAACGCAAGATGGATATTTATACATTTTTAACAACAATTCATGCCAGCTCACCGATTCCCTTCCAACAGTTGTTATTTTTCAGGAGCCGATGTCAGATAATGATTCAATCAAAAAGATATGGGAATACGTGTGTACCGTTGACGGATTTTTCCCTAAATACAGCCGCAAAACATTCGGTTCGGGAGGTAATGCAATAGAATTACCAGACCAATCTTTGTTTGTGAACATGGGTTCGGAATACAGTAAATTATTTATCGTTAACCGTGATAAAAAAATACTATGGAGCGCACTTACCGAGAGATTTATGGAAACCGATCAAAAATGGACACCCATCCATGAGTATAGGGCAAATATAATTAGCCGGAAAGATTTGGAAAGGCTAATCTGGAAAGCAGAATCGTCTAATCAAACCCATTAAAGGCCATATTGCAGTTATGATATAACGTAGCTTTTCCGGGCTTTGAACACTGATCCATATGCAATGAGAAAATAAAAACGGAATTATTTTTACTAAGCAATAGTTAATCCATTTTAAATATTAACTATTATATAACGGGCGTTCTTTTAAGCCAAAAATTTTGGCTAATAATTTTGTTTTGTAGAATAAACAAACTATTTTGCATAGCCTATATTGCGAGAAATACCAATTACTACTTGTTAAATGTTAATGACGTTGTGGATTTTAACCTTTTATTTTTTTTATCATTTAAATAATTGCCAGTATGAAACGATTCTACCCTTCTAAACTGATAATCCTTATTGCCCTTTTGTGCGGCTGGAATTTGAGTGCAAATGCTCAATCATCTACCTTCAACTGGAATGGAACCGCTCCTGGTCAAGGAAGTGTTCAAACCTACACCGTTCCATTAGGTGTCACTCAACTTGGAATTGATGCAAAAGGCGGAGCAGGTGGTTCACCCTATATTTACTCTACCTGCACGGCGTTGCCGACGACTCTTGCAGGTCGTGTACAATGCGTTTTAACTGTTACAGGCGGAGAGGTTTTATATATTTACGTTGGCAGTGCCGGACAAAATGACGCCAGTTTTGCCTATACTACCGGTGGATTTAATGGTGGAGGTAATGGATATTATTTCGGAGCTGCAAGTGGTGGAGCAACTGATATTCGCCTGGTAGCTGGCACAGTAGGCTCTACTGTTCCATACCAGGTTACGCCATATACTTCAACCGGTACAGGTTATAGTAATAATCGCATAATAGTCGCCGGCGGAGGTGGTGCAGGTGGTGATTATTCTATGCCTGGTGGCATCGGCGGAGGTCTCACGGGTGGTACTGCCAGCAGCGTTGGCTGTGCGTTTTACAGCGGTACAGCAGGCTCAGGTGGTGGTTCTTCGGGACCGGGGCCCACAGGTACCGTGTTGGGGGCTCTGGGCGTTGGAGGTTCTAATTATACTGGCGGAGTCTATGGCCCTGGTGGTGGCGGTTACTGGGGCGGCAATAGCGGGGTAGGTGAAGGCGGTGGCGGCGGTGGGTCTTCTTATACGGATCCTATTTTAGTCACTGCTGTTACTCATACACAAGGATATAGTGGCGCTAATGGCAACGGCCAGGTGATCATCACAGTTCTGTGCAATGGCGCAGGTACTATAACCGGAACAGCGTCCGCATGTGCAGGGTTTACGACGACACTTACTGCAGTAGCCGCAGCAGGGGGTACCTGGAGCAGCAGTAACCCGTCTATTGCAACTATCGGATCAACCGGCGTGGTAACCGGAGTTTCGCCGGGGAATTCAACAATAACATATAATGTTCCCAATCCCTGTGGCGGCATTACGCCTGCGTCAGTTACAGTAACCATAAACCAAACACCAACAGCTATTACAGGCACTCCGGCAGTTTGTACATTTTCAACAACTAATCTGAGTTCTACCCCTTCACCCGGCGGCACATGGACGAGCAGTAATAACGGGCTTGCCACTGTTGACCCGGTGCTTGGTATTGTCAATGGTGTGACCGTTGGTGTTCCTGTTATTTCGTATACTTTAGCAAATGGCTGCTTTGCAACCACACCGGTAACCGTAAATTCAGGCCCGGCGGCTATCATCGGAACACCTGTTGTTTGTGCCGGCGGCGGAACCTCCAATTTGTCTGACATTAGTACAGGAGGCACTTGGAGCACAGCTATCCCATCTTTTGCAACGATTTCAGCTACCGGTGTGCTCACCGGTGTAAGCGCCGGTTTAACCCCGGTTAGCTACACCTTTATTTCTACTGGATGTAGTTCTACTGTTCTTGCCACCGTAAATGCCTTGCCTACTCCATTCTCCGTGTTTCAAAGCGGGGGCAACGCCTATTGTGCGGGCAGCACCAGTACTATAGTTATTGCGTTAAGCGGCTCTGCCACAGGAATAAAGTACCAGTTATTCGATGGCGCTACCGCAGTTGGTGCACCACTTACGGGTACGGGCTTACCGCTAAATTTTGGTGTGATGTCTGCGGCAGGCACTTATACCGTTGTTGATACCAACGCAACTACAAAGTGTTATATTAATGCTTCTGGCACCGGTAGTATATCTATAACCCCGTTGCCGGTTCTCCAGACGCTTTCGGCGCCTAACGGTAATAGTTACTGTGCAAGCGGTTCAGGCGTTACGCTTCAATTGAGCGGTTCCCAGCCCTTATACAGTTATAAATTATTTAATGGCGGGGCAACGCCGGTCATTACGGTTACCGGCACAGGTTCTGCTATTACCTTCCCGGGCCTATGGCCTGCAGGCAGCTATTCGGTTGTTGCAAGTGATGCAACTGCTAACCACTGCAGCAGTACAATGACTGGAAGCCCGCTGACAGTAATTTCAAACCCTTTGCCGACTCCCAATAATGTAACCGTTACTAATGGAGGTGCATATTGTAACGGAACTTCAGGAGTGCATGTTGGACTCGACTTTTCAAATACCGGCATTGTTTATAGCTTATACCGGGGCGGGATATTTGTAGATAGCGTTGCAGGTTCGAACTCAGGCCTTGATTTCGGGTTACAAACAACTCCCGGAACTTATACGGTAATTGGTACAAATGCAGCATCCCGCTGTTTCAACAGTATGACCGGAAGCGCTACGGTAAGCATTAATTATCCCCCGACTCCTGTTACATTATCGGGTGGTGGCAGTTACTGCCCGGGCGGTACCGGCGTTCCTGTAGGCATCAGTGCGTCAGACAACGGGGCTATATACCAGCTTTATAACGGCCTGACGCCGGTTGGGAGTACTGTTATCGGTACTGGTAGTGGCTTCAATTTTGGTACATTCACAACCAGCGGGACTTATACGGTTACCGGCCTCAATCCAACTACAGGTTGTAAAGATACTATGCCTGGAAGCGTTTCAATAACTGCCAGTTCCCTGCCAACACTTTATACGGTAATGGGCGGCGGCGGCTTTTGCAGCGGCGGCGGCGGAAGGGACATTTCTCTGAGCAACAGCGACGCGGGCACCACCTATCAGTTAAATACCTCTGGCGGCACAGTAAGTTCAATGACCAGTCTTGATGGTGGCTCGCTTGACTTTGGTAATTTTACTACGGCAGGTACCTATACAGTAGTGGCAAGCAATGGTTCATGTTCCTCTAATATGCTTGGCAGTGCAACCATAATAGTTAACCCCGTACCTAATGTATATATTGTTACGGGTTCGGGCGGTTATTGCGTTGGAACCGGTGGCAGGCATGTAGGCTTGAGTTTTTCTGATGTTGGGATAAATTATCAGTTATATAATGGCGGTGGCGCTGTAGGTAGTGCAATGGCCGGTTCCGGTTCCGGGCTTGACTTTGGGTCGTTAGGCTCCGGGAATTATACTGTAATAGGCGTTAATCCTGTTACCGGCTGTAGCAGCAGTATGTCCGGGGCGGCTTTTGTAAATATTAACCTATTACCTGCTACATATAATGTTACAGGTGGCGGTGATTTTTGTGCAGGCACCGGAGGCAAAGATATCGGCCTTGACGGGTCTGATAACGGCGTAAATTATCAGTTATATAGAGGTACTACCCCAATTGGTAGTCCTGTCCCCGGCGGTGCTGAGGGCGGTAGCATAGATTTTGGTTTCGATTCCGTAGCGGGGACTTATACTGTGGTAGCTACTAACACGGGCACTACTTGCACAAATAACATGAGTGGTAACGCAGTAATTATTGTTGATCCTTTACCTCACGTTTTCATGTTGACCGGAGGTGGCAATTTTTGCACAGGAGGGTTAGGTCGTGATATAATGCTGAGCGGCTCCAATACGGGCATCAATTATCAATTATTCAATTCGGGGTTACCAGTGAGCCCTATTACAAATGGCACCGGCAGCGTGATTGATTTCGGGCCTGAGCCTGGAACCGGCGGCTACACGGCAATAGCTACGGATGCAGTTACCAATTGTTCGAGCACGATGGCGGGAACGCCTGTGGTGAGTGTAATTCCTCTTCCTAATTTGTATACTGTGACCGGCGGCGGGGACTATTGTGCCGGAGGCACCGGCAAACCTGTTGGCCTCAGCGGCTCAGATGCAGGAATTCACTACCAGTTATTTGTTGACGGTGTTAGTGCAGGCGGCACTGCGCCTGGAAGCGGTATAGCGCTCAATTTCGGATTGCGGACACTAACCGGTACTTATATCGTAATAGCGACTAATCCGGCTACCACATGCACCGATACGATGAACGGAAATGCATTAATTTCTGCTGATCCTTTACCTGTGGCTCATACAGTGGCCGGAAGTGGCGCTTATTGTGCGGGAACCGCAGGTGTTGATCTTACCCTGAGCCCTTCAGATGAAAGCATAAACTACCTTTTATATCGTGGTGGCGTATTGATTGACTCAGCAGCGGGAGGCAGCGCAGTTCTTGATTTTGGAATGCGGACAGCGGGCGTATATACGATAGTTGGTGTTGATATGGTTCACCGTTGCGCACAAAATATGACGGGCAGCGCTGTGATAACGGTTAATACCGTCAATGTGTACAGTGTAATAGGTGGTGGCAGTTATTGCCAGGGTGGCGCTGGTGTGCACATCGGGCAAAGTGGGTCTTCTTCCTTAATTCATTACCAATTAATGCAGGGTGGCCTGGATGTAGGGGGTTCTGTTACCGGCACAGGCGGTGCACTTGACTTTGGATTGAACACCGTTGCCGGCACTTATACAGTTTTAGCAACAGATTCTTCGACCGGGTGCAGCGGTAATATGGCCAGCAGCGCCAGTATTACTGTTAATCCCGCACCTGATGTTGACAACGTATCGGGCGGCGGTTCCTTCTGTGCCGGCGGTTCCGGTGCTCCGGTTAATCTTGATGAATCAGATGCAGGGATAAATTATCAGTTATATAACGGAAGTATTGCGGTAGGGCCTGTTGTACCGGGCAGCGGCACTTCTCTTAGTTTTGGTATGGTAACGGGTGCAGGGGCTTACAAAGTGATAGCTGTTAATGTGGTAACGGGCTGCTCCGACACTATGTCTGGAAGTGCTGTAGTGATTGTTAAGCCGTTGCCAACCGCATTTGCTGTAACTGCTGAGAACTACGGTAACTATTGCGCCGGCGATTCAGGAGTACATGTAAGCCTTGCTGGCTCAAATTCTGAGGTAACCTACAAGCTATACAGGGGCGGCACCACTACACCTGCTTTAGCAACGGTTACAGGTACCGGATTGCCAATTGACTTTGGCCTGGAGGTAGTAGCCGGAAATTATATGGTAACTGCCAGCGACCCGGCGACAACCTGTAATAATACGATGGCGGGAAGCGCAAATGTGTACATTATTCCATTGCCTATAGTACATAATGTAATTGGCGGCGGCGGCTATTGCCCGGGCGGTGCAGGTGTTGATATAGCTCTTGACGGCTCACAGGCAGGTATTTATTACCAGCTATATAATTCAGGTGCTCCCGTAGGCGGCCCGATATATGGCACGGGTGCTGAACTTGACTTTGGCATACTGCCTGCAGGTAATTACACTATTGTGGGAAACAGCGAAGTAATAGCAATGGGCTATGTAACTACTTGTCCTAATCCTATGTTCGGGACAGCAACAGTTTCCGTGGATTCGTTGTTGCTGCCATCTGTTACACTGGTGGCATATCCCGGTTCAGGAGTAGGCGTATGGCACATTGATTCTATGAAAGTATTTGTAACAAATGGCGGCAGTAATCCTACTTTCCAGTGGGTAATTAACGGTAATATTATATCGGGAGCTACATCGGCCACTTTTACCAATCACGAGTTCTTCAATAAAGATTCTGTGGCATGTATGGTAACTGCAAGCGGTCCCTGCGGCGGGTTGTCAACCTCGAAGTCAATAACACTTTCCCTGCATAATGTTGGCGTTACCCAGGTTACGTCTGCAGGCAGCGACATCAAATTGGTTCCTAACCCTAACAAGGGAGCATTTACTGTGAAAGGCACATTAGGCACAACCTCAGATGAGGAAGTATCTATGGATGTGACCAATATGCTGGGCCAGGTAGTATATACCGGTAAAGTAGTGACCCACGGTGGAGATCTGGATGCCCACATTGATCTGGGTAATTCATTGGCGAATGGCATGTATATAATGACAGTGCGTTCAGGAACACAAAACAATGTGATCCATTTTGTGATAGAACAATAAGTAATTTAGAATTCAAAAAAACAGTAAAATAGCCTTGGTTTTCCGGGGCTATTTTACTTTATTATTTTTACTGCTTATGAATCAATAAGTATTATACCAGTTGTCATAAATTTTTATTAATTTTCGTTGCCATTTCAAAACGCTTTATTTTAAGATCGGAGCAACTTTATTTGCATTTTATATAGTGTGAGAAATTTGGTGTATTTAACAAGGACCTTTTAACTTTTTAATCATTTAAATAATTGCCTGTATGAAACGATGCTACCTTTCTAAACTGGTAATCCTGATCTCTATTTTGCTGGGATGGAATTTGAGTTCACTTGCTCAAACAACTACTTATCCATATTCAGGCGCAATTCAAACCTATACAGTACCGGCAGGAGTTACAAGTATAGGTATATCAGCAACCGGGGCCTCTGGAGGTAATAGTACTCTTCACACTCCGGCTAATGGTGGATTTGGCGCCATAATGTATGGCGCTTTTACTGTTACCTCTGGCCAGGTACTAAAAATCTTAGTGGGTCAGCAGCCGGCATCTGTAAATTATGCTGGCGGTGGTGGGGGCGGCACGTTTGTATGGGATAACGCAACAAATACGTTGCTGATTGC
>Ga0207081_1116_pt1 | contig 14713 bp, 10 predicted proteins | sample Alteio_BWMinHeat_59_FD_153524 | JGI IMG/M metagenome (GOLD analysis project Ga0207081, IMG submission 153524) | Enriched cells from forest soil in Barre Woods Harvard Forest LTER site, Petersham, Massachusetts, United States -... | ecosystem: Environmental > Terrestrial > Soil > Temperate forest >... | reverse complement strand
AATCTGGCAAAAGAGGCCGATGAACTTGGTGTATGGGAGCGCTACAACGTAAGGTTGATTGGCGTTGATATTAAAGCGATAGACAAGGCCGAAGACCGCGAGCTTTTCCGCCAGTGGATGATAGCTCTTGGTGTGCCGGTCGCACAGGCAAAAACGGCAAACTCCCTTTTGGAAGGAAAAGAATTTGCACAGCAAATAGGATTACCCATAGTTATTCGCCCTTCATTTACATTAGGAGGAACGGGTGGCAGTATTGTAATGCATAAAGACGAGCTGGACGCTGCACTGGAACGCGGGCTCACGGCATCTCCAATGCATGAAGTATTAGTTGAAAAAGCTGTTCTTGGCTGGAAAGAATTTGAACTGGAGCTATTGCGCGATATGAATGATAATGTTGTGATCATTTGTACTGTGGAGAATTTTGACCCTATGGGGATTCATACGGGCGACAGCATAACTGTGGCCCCGGCAATGACGCTGAGCGATACCGCCTTTCAGCTCATGCGAAATACTGCCATCATGATGATGCGCGATCTTGGCAACTTCGCCGGGGGCTGCAACGTCCAATTCGCACTAAATCCGGTTACTGAAGAGATCATAGCCATAGAGATAAACCCACGCGTTAGCCGCTCGTCGGCACTCGCTTCAAAGGCCACAGGGTACCCTATTGCCAAGATAGCGGCTAAGTTGGCTATTGGCTACGCACTTGATGAATTAAAGAACCAGATCACACAAACGACATCAGCTTATTTTGAACCTGCCCTTGATTATGTGATTGTGAAAATGCCCCGCTGGAACTTTGATAAATTTAAAGGGGCTGACGATACATTGGGCCTTCAAATGAAATCGGTGGGGGAGGTAATGGCTATTGGCCGCACTTTCCCTGAAGCCCTGCAAAAAGCATGTCAGAGCCTCGAAAATAATGCTACCGGCCTTTCTTTTATCAGTACAAGCCGCCTGCGCCCGGAGGAATTGATAGATACGCTTAAAAGGCCCACGTGGGACCGTATTTTCCGCATCAAAGAAGCTATGGCGGCAGGAGTATCTATTAAAACCATCCGCGAGTTGACCCAGATTGACCGTTGGTTTTTATACCAGATACAGGACATTGTGAACCTTGAAGCTGAGATACGCAAATACAAGCACCTGGAAAAATTACCGGATACCCTGCTGAGCGAGGCAAAGCAAATGGGATTTGGAGATGAGCAAATAGCAGAGCTTGTAAAGGATTGTACAGCCGAAGAAGTATATGAGCATAGAAAGGCCTTAGGTATAACAAGGGTTTTCAAAATGGTGGACACTTGCAGCGCAGAGTTTGAAGCTAAGACACCGTACTACTACAGTACGTTTGAGCCATCCTCTTCCCATGCATCTAAAGCTGCCGGGATATTATCTAATGAGAGCAATGTATCCGGTAAAAAGAAAATAATTGTTTTGGGCTCGGGGCCTAATCGTATCGGCCAGGGGATTGAATTCGATTATTGCTGCACACACGGCCTTATAGCAATACGTGAATGTGGCTATGAATCCATAATGGTGAATTGCAACCCGGAAACAGTATCTACAGATTTTGATATAGCCGATAAGCTATATTTTGAGCCCGTTTACTGGGAGCACTTATGGGAGATCATTGAACATGAAAAGCCGGATGGCGTTATAGTACAGTTAGGCGGACAAACCGCGCTGAAGCTGGCAAAGCGGCTGAATGAAAAAGGAATTAAAATAATAGGCACCTCATTTGATGATATGGATATTGCCGAGGACCGTGGCCGTTTCAGCGATACGCTTAAGGAGCTTGGCATACCTTATCCTAACTACGGCACTGCTTATACTACTGACGAAGCAATAGAAGTAGCAAAAGAAGTAGGTTATCCGGTATTGGTTCGCCCTTCTTACGTATTGGGCGGACAGCGTATGCGCATTGTTATTAATGATGAAGAACTGGAAAAAAGCGTCGTAAGCCTGCTCAAACATTTACCTGGCAACAAAATACTGATAGACCATTTCCTTGATCGCTGTCAGGAAGCAGAGGTAGATGCTATATGCGATGGTGAAAAAGTGCACATAATGGGCATTATGGAGCACATAGAGCCGGCCGGCATTCATAGTGGTGATAGCCATGCGGTATTGCCTGTTTTTAACCTCACCCCCCTGATTGTGGATGAGATGGCCCTCATAGCTAAGAAAATAGCGTTGCGCCTGAATATAAGGGGACTGATAAACATACAATACGCAATAAAAGACGGGAAAGTTTTTGTGATAGAAGCTAATCCGCGCGCCAGCCGCACTACACCCTTTATTGCAAAGGCCTATGGGATTCCATATCTCAATATCGCTACCAAGGTGATGCTCGGCGAACTACAGTTGAAAGACCTGAAACTGGAACAAAAGCTGGAGGGCTTTGCAGTAAAAGAACCCGTTTTCAGCTTTAATAAATTCCCTAATGTAAATAAAGAGCTTGGCCCTGAGATGAAAAGCACCGGGGAAGCAATACGGTTCATAAAAAACCTCCGGGATCCCTGGTTCAGGAATCTTTACAAAGAACGCAGTATGCACCTGAGCAGATAAAAACGAATACTTAATGTTGTTGGTTTTGTGTTTATAAAATAAATTTGCGAAAAACCATTTTCTATGAAAAATACTTTATTAATACTTGCAGGCGCGTTGGTATTTAGCTCAAGTGTTTCTGCACAGATCAATCTAACCACCTCCGGTTATCCCGCGTCGTTAATAGGAACGGACAGTCTTAAAATGACAACTGTTGCTTCTTCATTTCCCACCCTTTCCGCCATGACAAACGCTACCTGGGATTTGAGTACCGTCAGTGACTCTACACCAGTATTTTATGCGTACCGGGTGCCAACTACTACCTACCAATTTGCTGATAGCAACACCTATGCCTTTGGAGCATACATCTACAAAGGCAATGTACAAACTTCAAATACTAGTACCGGTATTCTTCAATATAATATAAAAGTACAGCCTGTAAACTATAGTTTAACGTCGTTAACCTCTGGCCCCACAGATTCATTATATATTCCTGCCCAACAGGATACTTTCAAGAACGAAGAGCGTATAAAAATTGGCTTCCCTGCTACTTATCATTCGTCATGGTCGTCTGTTTACGTTACCAATTTTAGTTATGAAATTTCTGTTGCTTTAGCTAGTCTATCGCATGCGCCGGGCATTACAACCACGTATACTACCGAGAAAGATTCAGTAATTGGCTGGGGGAAAATGCGGGTAAAAGATGCTACTGGAAATCCATCACTGTATTTCAACGTATTGCAAGTACAAACAATTATCATGGCAACGGACAGCTTTTTTATTAATGGCCTGCCCGCCGCAGCTACATTGCTAACTGCTTTAGGGTTAACCCAGGGACAAAAAGATACTACGTATCAACAAAACTATTACCGTATGGAAGAAGTAACCCCGCTTGCACAGGTTACTTTTAAAGACGCTGCATTTACACAGCCGACAAGTGCTACTACTCATGTTCAACGCCTTATGGCAAGTGGAGTTCCTAATATTCCTATCAAGGCCATCGTAAAAGTTTATCCCAATCCTGTAACCGCGCAACTGGTAAATGTTACGCTACCTGCTTCAGGTGGTGCATGGTCTTATGAGCTTATAGATATTAATGGGAAAACAGTACAGAATGGGGCACTTCAGCCAACTGGTAATGAAGCGCAGGTTATACTTCCATTCTCACTAATTGACGGCATCTACTATCTGAAAATTGATAATGACGGAAAACAGGTAAGCACTACTCCCGTGGAACTTGCCAGGTAATGTTTTCTGAATTAAGATAAAGAAGGCTGCCACTACTCGGTAGCCTTCTTTTTGTATTATCTTGTAGCCTGATTGTTTTATTTAATTGCGCTTCGTATGGATGCAGCCCGAATACCTTTTAAAAACCTTTCCAGGATTGCAGTAACCGCTATGGGCGCCCTGTTTATTTTAGGATGCATATTCTATAAAGAACGGGCTTTATTTTCAGACGCCGCATTTAAATTATTTAACATTATCAGCTATTCAAAGTTTGATATTCCCGGCAAAAGATATGGAGCGGTCATTGTCCAGGTATTGCCTTTTTTAGCCTTCAAATTGCATCTGTCGGTTAATACTATTATTTTTCTTTTCGGCGCCGGATATTACCTGTTTTATTTTTCAATTGTGGCTTTGACGGTATACCGGTACAAATTGTACCCGCTGGCGATACTGATGGTGCTCTATTTTTTCTTATTTGTCAGCGAGTCTTACATATGGGTCGGCGATGCGTTTACCGGCACGGCTTGGATGTTTTTATTCTTCGCTGTTACACTATACCTCGGTAATAAAAAGGTAAATATCTTATTATTGATAGTTCCCTTTTCGCTTTTGGCTTTTCTTACTTTCTCCGTCCATTTCGTGACCATAATACCAATGACATTTTTGTGGGTGTACCTTATCATCGGAAAAAAATATTGGCCGTTTTCTAAGAACCACACAATACTTCTTTGTTGTCTTTTAATTTTTATTATCGGGTTAAAGTTTGCCATCACGGATTCAGCTTATGATAACATTCAACTACATGGCGTGACTCACTTCTCGTTACTGGATATTATTGACTCTTTTCAAACACCTACGGTAAAAATATTTTTCTATCGGTGTATAGTAAATTATTGGTTAGGAACGCTTGTTTTTTTAATAAGTATGATAACCCTCATACGGAGCAAGGAAAGAATATTGGCAATATGGACGTTTATCTCAGCAGTGGGCTATGTCATTATTATGGGGCTTGCTTACAAAAACCTCGATAGCACTACTCTTTTATTTCACATAGAAAGTGAATGGGCCTGTATCGGTATTATTGTTGCTACGCCTTTTGTTTTCACCTATTTACCAAAACTCAAAACATTGAGGGCAGTATGGTTATTGTCTGGGATATTTATTATAAGGCTGATATACATTATTACATTCCTCCTGGCTTTTAGCTTACGCAATACTATGGAAGAACAAATACTCAACCGGATGAGGAAAAAGGGGATCACAAAATTAGTGCTATTCAATGATTCGCATCTGCTTTCTGTTTTTAGGTTAGATTGGGCCTTACCTTATGAGTCAATTATGGAGTCGGCAATAGAGGGTGACAAACAACAACTGACATTTTTCATTATTAATGCCGATGATAAAAAGATACTCGGAAAATTAAATGACCCAAAATCTTTTTTTGACGCTTTTTATATAACACCCTGCAGCGTTCTTAATAAAGAGTATTTCAACTTAGACACGACAAAACCTTATCAGATAATGACCTACTCAGAATTAATAAAATAAACCAAAGCAAAAACCAAGGCACATTAATTGTCCGTTTTTCAGGCAAGAAGTTTATTTTAGCATCTTGTTCTATGATTGATTTTTACAACACACGTTTATTTACTTGAATCAGCCCGCAATAAAATCAGCCTCAAAAATCGCTCTTGCTGCAATAGCAGCATTACTGATAATAGCGATCATCTTTTTTAAAGAACGGGTGCTGTTTGCAGACGCTGCATTTGCCGCTTATAATATTATTAATAATAAGACGGTCTATATCATCAGTCAGCGGTATGGTTCATTTGTTGCAAGAATAATCCCCTATTGGCAAGCCAGGCTGCATTTTTCCGTTAAATCAATTTTGATTGGGTATGGAATTAGCAGCAACCTGTTCCTGCTGATAGTTACTGCGCTCATGGTGTACGTTTATAAACAATACAAATTAGCAATTCTCATAGCTTTTTATAGTCTTTTAATAGTCAGCGATTCCTTTTATATGCTGGCAGATACCCATGTAGGTATCGGGTGGCTTTTTTTGTGTTTGGGGACAACAATTTACCTCGGGTACAAACAGGTAAATATCATTGCGGTAGCTATTCCATTTATTCTTTTTTCTTTCCTGGCAGTAACAACGCATTTTATTGTTTTTATACCGGCAATATTTTTGTGGGTGTATTTTATATTGGACAAAAGTGTTTGGCCGTTTTCGTGGAAAAAATCAGTATTCCTAAGCTGCCTGTTTATCCTGGTGATTGTATGCAAATTATTATTGACAGAAGGCAACTCCTACGACAGTCATGTTTTACGCGGGGTAACCCGTCTTTCTATCCAGGATGTAATTGATGCTTTTGCAACCCCCACGGCGAAGATTTTCTTCTACCGCTGTATCGTTAACTATTGGGTGGCGCTTATTCTTTTTATCGTTGGCATAATATACCTGGCAATAGAAAGAAAAATAATGCTATTGGTGTGGACAGTTATTTCAGTTGCAGGTTACATAGCGCTAATGGGAATAACCTATGCTGATCATGATGCTAATACGTTGTTGTGCCACATAGAATTGGAATGGCAATGCCTCGGGCTGGTTGCAGCTACTCCTTTTGTATTTGCTTTTTTACCGAAGTTAAAACCGGTTCCTGCTGCTCTGGTATTAGTAATGATCTTTGCCGTGCGCTTTACCTACATCGCGCATTCTCTAATTGCTTTGGAAAACCGGTACCAATATACCGTGCGTGTAATGAAGCAAATGAAAAAAAAGGGTATTGATAAACTGACGCTATATGAAAATGGCGACATAAACTCAATATACCTTATTGATTGGGCGGTGACTGAAGAAAGTTTACTGGCCAGCGCAATGGATGGAGATAAACCGCAATTGAATTTTTGCTATATCGGCAAAGATATGAAGAACATTTTTGAAGGGATGAAACGTCCGAGAGACTTTTGGAATGGATATGACATGGCGCCGCCTTACCTGATGAATCATGAGTATTTTAATATTGATACTACGCAAGCCTATAAAATTATGTCCGTCGAAGATTTTTTTAAATAATTTTCTGTTTATTAACCGTCACTCCCTCCGGGGATATATTGATCCCAGCCGGAATGTGATCGTGCTATAAAGGCTTTGATACGGTCATAAAATAAAAATTGCCGGCAGCAGCAACATTTGCGTTAATTTTCCACCTTTAAATACTCCTGGATGCAATCTAAAAAACCGCAGGATACATTTGTTATAATGTCTGAACTGGTGTTGCCAAATGATACCAATACGCTTGGAAATCTGATGGGGGGCAAACTTATGCACTGGATGGATATTGCAGCGGCCATATCTTCCCAAAAGCATTGCAACTGCCCTGTAGTTACTGCTTCGGTTGATAATGTGTCATTCGCGCAGCCTATAAAATTAGGCAACCTGCTCACTATCGAAGCCAGGCTCACCCGTGCTTTCAATACCTCTATGGAGGTATACCTGCGGGTATGGGGCGAAGACCTTTCGGCACAATATAAGTACCTCTCCAACGAGGCATATATGACCTTTGTGGCGCTCGATCCTCACGGCAGGCCGCGCAAAGTGCCCGAGCTGATACCGGAGACTGATGGCGAAAAGAAAATGTACGACGGCGCGCTTCGCCGCAGGCAATTGCGATTGATCCTCGGTGGTAAAATGAGCACTGATGATGCCGGGGAATTAAGGGCATTGTTTATTAAACCTTAGTACCTTACCAGTGAAATTGGTTCACTAATTGGTAAAATATTTTTGTAGTTGGATGAAAAAACGGAAAGGCTTTAGCCGAAATTACTTGTGCTTGCATTACTCATGCCGCAGCATTTCGGCTAAAGCCTTAACAAGTGTTACTCTTGGTCCCCGACCTGAAGGCCGGGGCTATTAGAACAGAAATTGATTTTAAAAATTTGACTTAAACACTAATAATGGTATTAGATAGAAAAGTGTCGCCTGCAATTCATGATGCGGTAGAATTTGATTACAAGCTGCCGCCAATAAACACGGCCAAATTAGATAATGGCCTCCCCTTATACTGGCTGGATGCCGGCGTACAGGATGTAGTGCAGATTGACTGGATATTCTCTGCGGGCCTGTGGCATGAACAGAAGCCGGCCGTGGCCCATGCTACGGCAGGGCTGCTTAAAAACGGCACAGCAAAACACACCGCAGAGCAAATAAATGAGGCGCTTGAATTTTACGGGGCGCAATTGAAAGTTTCCGCGGGGAACGACCATGCAACGGTAACACTCTATTCGCTTACCAAACATTTACCGGTATTGCTGCCCATGGTGCTGGAGATCATAACAGAGGCTACCTTCCCGGAAAGCGAGGTGGAGATACACAAACATAATGCCATTCAACGGTTGCTGGTGAACCTGCGCCAGTGCGAATTTGTAGCTAACCAAAAGATAGACGCATTGCTTTTTGGCCCCGGCCACCCTTACGGGCGGTTCTCCAAAAAAGAAAATATTGAGGCACTGACAAGGGAAGACCTGGTAATTTTTTACAAAAGCAATTACGCCTTATCTAATGTGCAGCTATTCATGGCGGGCAAGGTTGGTGAAAAAGAAGTGAAGTGCATCAATGATGTATTTGGTAAGCATCCTTTGGAAAAGACGGAAATAAAACAATCGCTTTTCACCGCATCTCCATCGCCGGAAAAAACTTGCAGGATAGACAATGACCCGAATGGGGTCCAGGGTGCGGTGCGGATCGGCAGGCTTTTTCCAAACCGGCGCCATCCTGACTACACGCCTATGGTGGTGCTCAATACCCTGTTTGGCGGCTACTTTGGCTCACGGCTCATGAGCAACATACGCGAAGACAAAGGCTATACTTATGGTATATACAGCTCCCTCTCGCCTGAGCTGAACGGGGGCTCCTTTATTATACACACCGAAACGGGCAGGGATGTGGTAGAAAAGGCGATAAAGGAAGTTTACCACGAAATGGAGGTATTGCGCAACGAAGCTGCAACGGACGATGAACTGCTGCTGGTAAAGAACTACCTGCTGGGCGGACTGCTGGGCGACCTTGACGGCCCGTTCTCCATACTCCAGCGCTGGCGCACACTTATTCTGAATGGGTTTACCGAAGAATATTTTAACAACAACATCCGCATCTACAAAACCATAACGGCAAAAGAGCTGCAGGGCCTCGCTCAAAAATATTTCGGTAAGGAAGATTTTCATGAAGTGGTGGTGATTTAGTGCGACATTGCAACGCACCTGATAAAAGGGATGCAGAACAAATTGCACTGCCACCTAATTGCCCCGGCCTTTAGGTCGGGGAGTGCGGGTAAACAACAAAGGGCTTTAGCCGAAATTACTCGTGTAGTATTACTCATGTTGTATAATTTTGGCTAAAGCCTAATGATATTCTGCTGTAATCTCCGGCCCAAAGGACGGGGCAATTAAAAATCTAAATTCGCCCGGTGCATTTTGTCCTACGCACCCTATAACATAAGTTTGCTAAAAGGGAAATAAAATAGGTATCTTTACTATATAAGATGCCCTATGAAACGGATATTGCTCATACTGTTTCTTTTAACGCCTGTATTTACGAGAGCACAAACAGCGTCATTTACCGTAAGCACAGGTACAGTGTGCCAGGATAGCTGCGTAACACTTATTAATACAAGCATCGGTACCATAGACAGCATTAGGTGGGTTATCATTGGCAATACCACTGCCATTCCTCACAATGATACGGTAACTGTGTGTTTACTTTCAGCAGGCATTGACAGTGTGAAGCTGTATGTCTATGATACAGGGAGGGTGGATTCATCTATGCAAGTACTAAGGATAAAGCACATGCCCCGTCCGACCATTACTGATACTTTTCCTTGCGGCCTTAAAGTAGCAGATATTTATCTTAGCTATAAATGGTATTTGGGGCCTGGATATTTTGATAGCAGTACCGACTATTTTATTCTGAACAGAATGTCACCAACGTCATTTTATGTTGTAGTTGATTCAAATGGTTGCTTAGGGCAGTCAAATCGGGGATACGTATGTGCTCCGGTTGAAGTTAGGCAAGTCGGAATACAAAATCATTGCATAACCATTTTCCCAAATCCAGCAACAAATGAACTGGCTATAACCGACGACTACCCAATAACCAACGTATCCATCAGTAATCTACTTGGGCAAACCCTGTTTAGTAAGAATTTTAACACAAAAAAAGTACACTTAGATGTCTCAAATCTTCCTACAGGCATATATATCGTCAAAGTGAACGGGAGTGATGTGAGAAAATTTATAAAGGAATAAAAGTTGCAGCTTATGAAAAGGATATTGCTCCTACTGCTTTTGCTACCCCTGCTCACAGAGGCGCAAACAATATCCACATTTGCCGGCAACGGCGCCGCAGCTTGTTGTCTTGATGGTGGCGCGGCAGCCACTGCTGAGCTATACAACCCCACAGGTATAGCAGTTGACAAAATCGGAAACCTGTACATTGCCGACTTTGGCAATAGCCGCATCAGGAAAGTAAACACTTCGGGTATTATCACGACGGTAGCAGGTTCTCTGCTCCCCGGCTACAGCGGGGACGGCGGGCAGGCAACAGCCGCACAGCTAAATCAGCCTTGGGGAGTAGCAGTTGATACTTCAGGCAATATTTTTATTTCAGAGTATGGCAATAACGTTGTGCGGAAAGTAAATACCGCCGGTATTATAACAACATTTGCCGGTAACGGGATCGTCGGCTATAGCGGTGATGGCGGCCATGCCGACTCTGCTGAGTTCCATAAGCCCCGGGGTATTGCCGCAGATCGTTTCGGTAATATTTTTATTGCCGACCCGCAAAATAACGCTGTCCGCAAAGTGAATGCATCCGGTATTATCAGCACTGTGGCGGGCAATGGCACGGCGGGCTATACAGGGGATAGCATAGCCGCAACAACTGCAGAGCTAAACGCTCCGTTTGGCGTAGCAGCAGATAATTCGGGCAATCTATTTATTGCTGACTGGAACAATTTCCGCGTCCGCAAAGTAAACGCATCAGGCACGATAACAACCTTTGCAGGCACGGGAACTGCGGGTTATAGTGGCGACGGCATGGCGGCTACACTCGCCCGGCTGATACCCGCCGGCATTAGTGTGGATGATTCCGGTAACATTTACATCCCCGATGATCTCAACAGCGTGATACGTAAAGTAAACGCCGCCGGTATTATCACTACTATAGCAGGCAATGGCGCCCCCGGCTACAGCGGAGATGGTGGCCCGGCAACGGCCGCCATGCTGCATACCCCATTCGGCGTAGCAGGAAATACCTATACCAACCTGTTTATTGCCGATGAGCTTAATAACCGTATCCGCAAGGTCACATGGCTTTTTGCCGCCTCATTTACCGCCAGCGCTGATACCGTATGCCAGGATAGCTGTGTTACATTTATCAATTACAGCACAGGGAGTATAGATAGTATAAGATGGGCAATAAGCGGTGTCACGCTACCGAATCCGCACAGCGACACGATAAATGTGTGTACCCTGCCTGCGGGTAATGATACAATGAAATTGTACGCTTACAGCGGCCCTATTGTTGACTCTTCGATCCATACTGTGGTAACGCCAGTAATACCAACTATCGCTATTATCAAAACGTCGGTAATCTATTTTTATCCTGAGTGTATAGAAAGAGATACACTGGTAGCAATTGTTGCAAATGGAGGGCCATCACCAGCCTATCAATGGGAGATAAATAGCATTCCCATACCTGGGGCTACGGATTCATTTTACACAACCGACTTTCATTGCCATGATTCCGTTTCCTGTATAGTTTCGGCAGGCGGCACTTGCAATCCAACCGGGTCGCGATTTATAAGGTTCTGGTGGGAATCAGGAGTAACATCTGTTCGCTTCTCAAACTCAGATATATCCATTTTCCCCAATCCAGCCACCACAATGTTCACCATCCAATCAACTAATCAACTAATCAACAAAGTTGCCGTCACCAACCTCCTCGGTCAAAAAGTATTCACCCATAACTACAACGCTGAAAAAGTACAGGTTGATGTGGCAGGCCTGCCTACAGGCGTGTACTTCATAAAGGTGAATGGGAGCGAGGTGAGGAGATTTTTGAAGGAATAAAAAAAACCGCTGCCTGAAATATGATTCCGCCTTTACAGGATTTTCATGATCTTTTTGTGTTATCGTCTGTATTATTATCTTTACCAAACAATTATCATTCAGCCAATCTAGCTCAGTTGGTAGAGCAACAGTTTCGTAAATTGTAGGTCGTGGGTTCGATTCCCATGGTTGGCTCTTCTTCAAATCCTCTGTAGGTAAGGATTTTCGGGTTATTCTAGTGATATAGGCAATATACAATATCATTGGTAAAAAGCCCTTTCTTAGCCTTTCTGTTTGAAAATTGTTTGAAAATCTTCCGGCGGTACTCATGCTAAACCACATAGCATGGTAGTTACATTTAAAGCCCTTCTTGACGAAAGAAGGCAAAAGGATGACGGCACTTATCCGTTAAAAGTACGTGTTACCGTTGACCGGAAGCACAAAGAAATCCCACTTAGTATTTACCTGAGGCAAAAAGAATGGGATAAAAACAACAACAGGGTTAAGCCTTCACACCCAAATGCAAAGTTGATTTCACAAAAGGTAACACAGGCATTAAGCAAGCTACAGGAAATAGCGTTAAAATATGAAGCACTGGATAAAGTGTACTCTGTTGATGATATTGTTAATACCTACCTGAATAAGAAGGATTACAAACCTACTGTTATTGAGTACGGTAAAGCTATTATTGAAGAAATGATACATGCCGGAAGGGTAGGTAATGCCAGAGTGTATAAAGATGCAGTTTTCAAGTTGCAGAAATATACTGATGGTAAAAAGCTATTCTTTGAATATATAGATAGTGCTTACCTGATGAAGTTCAGCAACAGCATGTTAGCTGAGGGGATAACCATTAACGGTATAGCCAATTATATGAGCCAGATCAGGGCATTGTATAACCGCGCTATTAAGGAGGGAGTTGTAGAACTCAAATATTACCCCTTCACAAACTACAGGGTAAGGCGTGAAGCAACAATAAGCAGGGCTTTATCAGTTAATGATATGCGGGGGATAATGAATGCAGCAATACAAGAAGATACCGCAGCATGGCATAACAGGAACTACTTTATGCTATCCTTTTGCCTCATGGGTATATCCTTCGCTGACCTGCTAAGCCTGAAGGGCGAGAACATCATGGGTGATCGGATAGTGTACAGGCGCAAGAAAACAAAGAAAATGTACACCATTAAGCTGCACCCATACGCACAGAAGATACTAAGCCTCTATTACGACCCGACCAGTCATAAGCAGAGTGATTACCTGCTGCCAGTTATGCCTGTAGGTGTAACTGACCCTACAAAACTGATGAAGTTAAGCCTACAAGGCATTCATGTGTGTAACACATACATGGGGCGTATAGGGCACCAATGTGGCATAACAGCGAAGGTAACAACCTACTACTCTCGTTATAGCTGGGCGAATATAGCCCGCTCTTTAGGCTACTCAAAGGACATTATTGCCCAAGGGCTTGGACATGAATTCGGGAACAGGGTAACATCAATATACCTTGATAACTACGACAATGAAATTATAGATGCCGCCAATGACAAAGTTATTAATGCTATTTTCGGAAAGTAACAGTAGGGGCAGTGTAAAAGCTGCCCTTTGCTTATACTCGTTGCTTAACTTTTCGATTAATCATCTTTGTCTTTTTCACTCTGTATGGTATACCATACTTCCATATCCATTCCACTTGCATATTTTCCTTCAAGATGCTTTAGAAAAGCACTACGTGCCTTATCACTTGCCAGCAATAAGTAGTCATCAAAATAGGAGCATTTAACGAAGTACATATTTCTTGCGGGTGTAACTTTAACAGTACAGTTAAACGCTCCCCATTCCTCTTTGGGATTGTGGGTATCTACTGTGTTAACAGCGTTATATAGGCAGTAGATGTCATTATAATCAGCACTATCCACTCCGCTAAGCCAATCATCAAAAACCGTTAAAGTCGCCATACAAGATGCGTTTTGTTAGTGTGAAGTTACGAGAAGCTATAAATATTGGCAAACAACTGTATAAGTGAGCTAATTTAATTATCGTTTACGCTTCAACTATCTTTGCACCCCGTTTTACTAAGATAATGTGATACCGTATGAAAGTATTTACTCCGCCAAACCTTGATTGGGAAGCTCTTATAGAGCGGCACCCGCCAGCGTTTAAGTTTAAGTATGACTTAGATGATTTTAAGTACATTATCAGTACGATCATCAGCATAAAGGCACAGTATAAGGACTACCATGACGAGGAATATGTACCGGTGAACGCACAGGCATTGCAGAGCAGGGTACGGGAGTACAACTATTATATAGATTACCTGTTGCAGCAGGGCATTATTGAAGTTAAAAACAAAGGGCAGTACATTATTGGTGAGCGGTCACGCTGTTACAAGCTCAACGATAAGTACATGAAGCATGAGTTTGATTTGGTTGAGGTTACCAACACATCATTGGTCAGTAAACGGAAGAAGCAAGCAGAAGCCGAACTGATACTTGAAAAGGAGTACGGCTACCTTACGAAGTGGTTTAATGACAAACTACAGGTAGATTATAACGGGGCAAATGCTGAGTTAATGGCTATGTTGTATTCTGAAAGGGGTGTTGGTGGCATTCATAAAAAGGAGCCGGGTAAGGCATCCCCTTGGGAGAAGTACCAGTACAGGTTAAACAGCCTCAAAATGCTGCAAAATCATATGTTCCATTTGAATGTTGACCCTAACGTAAAACGGTTTCATTCCAACCTCACCAATTTAAAATCGGAGTTGCGCAACTACATCACCTACGACGGCAAACAGCTATGTGCCGTTGATGTAAAGAATTGCCAGCCTTTT
>Ga0207081_1115_pt1 | contig 14741 bp, 11 predicted proteins | sample Alteio_BWMinHeat_59_FD_153524 | JGI IMG/M metagenome (GOLD analysis project Ga0207081, IMG submission 153524) | Enriched cells from forest soil in Barre Woods Harvard Forest LTER site, Petersham, Massachusetts, United States -... | ecosystem: Environmental > Terrestrial > Soil > Temperate forest >... | reverse complement strand
CCAAGCTTTTACCAGACACTAAATGAAGGGAGCATAGCACAGGCCAAAGACAATTCATATGGAATGGACAGGGACGAAGTGCTGTGCGCACGTTGCGGCGGCCACCTGGGCCATGTTTTTGACGACGGGCCAGCTCCTACCCATCTACGATATTGCATGAATGGATATGCCCTCAATTTTGTGGAAACTCCACACCCCTAATGAGACCTTCACTCATTTTGTAACTTATTTATTAGATTCATACAAATGAATACTTTTGCAAAAACTATCAAGGGTTTTCCTGATAATATGGGAAGACCCCTTTTGGGGGTTTGGGGTTTTATGACTAAGAAAGAACGTTATTCCTTCGTAATTGACTGGTTTCAGAAAAATATGCCTGATGCGGAAACCGAGCTTCGTTATCATAATCCGTATGAGTTGCTTGTTGCTGTTATCCTGTCGGCGCAGTGCACCGATAAGCGTGTGAACCTGGTAACACCTTCATTATTCAAAAAATTCCCTGGCCCGGAAAGCCTTGCCAAAGCTGAATTTGAGGATGTGGAGCCGCTTGTAAGGAGTGTAAGTTTTGCCAATAATAAAACGCGGCACCTGATTGGGATGGCAAAGATGCTGGTGGAGAGATTCAATGGCGAAGTACCTGATAATATGGAGAATCTGATACTGCTGCCCGGCGTTGGCCGCAAAACTGCTAACGTAATTGTATCGGTGGTTTTTCATCGTCCGGGCATGGCTGTAGATACCCATGTTTTTAGGGTATCAGCACGTATAGGGCTTACCAGCAATGCTAAAACCCCATTACAAACTGAGCAGCAATTAGTTGCAAATATTCCTCGCGACCTTCTTGCGATAGCTCATCACTGGCTGATACTACACGGCCGGTATGTTTGTGTGGCCCGTAGCCCAAAATGCGAAATATGTGGCTTAAACCCGGCCTGTAAATTTTACAAAACCCCAAGCCTCTAAAGGGGTTTAATGTCCTGGAGGTGGGGTTTTATCCATTGCCTGACCATGACTCCATGACGGATGGTACGTTTTCTGATATTCGTCCCATTTCACATGCCTGTAGGCATTGTCGCCAAAATAGGAGAGAATATATTCCAACTGATTTACATCCATATAGCCTGGGACCGGAGTTGGAGATTGGAAATTTTCCATCATAAATATGCTTGTTGGGTAAGACATTTGACCGTGCATCAGTTCAACGGCAAATGTGTTGGCCTTATATTGCGGCTCATAATGGTATTCTTTGCCCTGGAAATTAATAACGTCCTGACGCTCGGCGTCAAACCGTACAGCATAAAAGTTGGCGTTCATATATTTTATCACATCCGGGTTTTGGAAAGTGGTCGCCTCCATTTTTTTGCACCAGCCACACCAGCCTGTGTATACGTCCATAAAAACCTTTTTAGGATTCTGCTGCATCTTAGCCTGTAGCTCGTCAATGGAGGTTATCCAATGGATCTCTTCAGCCTCTTTGGGAGGATGCGGCAACTTTTTCTTTGCCATTACCAGTGGGCTTATCAATAGCATAGCGACCGCAAAAAGTAGTATCCGTTTCATTTCTCAGCGTTTTAGAAAAACGAATTTACAAATATTCCATGTAGTTTTGCTGAATTGCCAAATAATTTTATGATAAAAATAGCAGTTGCGGTAACGGGAGCAAGCGGATCTATCTATGCAAAAGTGTTATTAGATCATTTATTGAGGCTAAAAGACCAGGTAGCGGAGGTAGGTGTGGTTTGGAGTGACAATGCTTTAACAGTTTGGCACCACGAGTTAGCGAATAAAGATTATGAGAATTTGTCATTCAAGGTGTGGGATAAAAATGATTTCATGGCACCGGTGGCTTCCGGCAGTTCCTCGTTCAACACAATGATCATTTGCCCCTGTAGCATGGGTACGCTGGGAAGGATAGCTGGAGGCATCAGCAATGACCTGGTAACCCGTGCTGCTGATGTGATTCTCAAAGAACGCCGGAAACTTATCTGTGTAGTACGGGAAACCCCTTACAACCTGATACATCTGCGTAATATGACGACAGTTACTGAAGCAGGTGGCATTATATGCCCGGCCACGCCATCCTTCTACTGTAATCCCAAGACAATTGAGGAAGTTGCATATACTGTAATTAGCAGGGTGTTACAATTGGCAGGGTTGGACACGGGAGGGTATAAGTGGGGTGAAACATAGCCGAGCGATTAATCGTAATTTAAAGAACTATTTTAACGCGTACTTTTATATTTAATTTTTAGCCCCGCATGGAATACTCAAAATCAATAGAACGGCTGAGGAAAATAATGGATGAACTGAGGGAGCAATGCCCATGGGACAAAAAACAAACAATACATACGCTACAGCCGCAAACCCTCGAGGAAGTATACGAACTGTCAGAAACAATAGTTAATGAAAACTGGCAGGGTTTAAAAGAAGAACTTGGCGACCTCTTGCTCCATATAATGTTTTATAGTAAGATAGGCAGTGAGCAACATCAGTTTACGCTGGACGATGTAATAGAAGGGGTTTGTAATAAACTTATAAACCGCCATCCGCATATTTATGGGAACGTGACAGTAAAGAATGCTGCAGATGTAACGCAAAACTGGGAAAAAATAAAACAGCAGGAAGGCAAGAAATCTATACTAAGCGGGGTACCAAACTCTATGCCTGCATTGATAAAAGCCTTAAGGCTGCAGGAGAAAACAAAACAGGTGGGTTTTGAGTGGGAAAACACTGAACAGGTAAAAGATAAAGTAGAAGAAGAGCTGAATGAACTTTACGACGCAGTGGAGGGTGGTAACCAAAATGAGATAGAGGACGAATTGGGAGATGTTCTTTTCGCACTGATCAACTATGCACGATTTGTAAAAGTAGACCCGGAAAGGGCCCTGGAGCAAACCAATAAAAAATTCATACGCCGGTTCAGGCTGGTGGAGGATATGGCTAGGGCGGAAGGAAAATCGCTGCACGATATGAATTTGTGGGAAATGGATGCTTTGTGGAACAAGGTAAAAGAACTGGAGTCGAAAAAATAAAATGTTCAGGCGTTATCCATATTGGGGTTGGCTGTTGCTGAGCCTTATGTTGTGGTGCATCAATGGCTTTAACTTCCATAGGCACCGCCAGGCCATGCTGCCCGAACGGATGGCGCACGCAATAAATGAAGACCTGAAATACAGGGAATCAGTTTTTGAAGATTTTATTAAAAATGAAGCTGTTGTCCGCCGTATCTTCAATAATTCTCTTTCCGGAAACGAAGCCGCCCGGATCAATACTTTTCCTTTTTTTGTCTATTGCTATGAGCATGACACATTAAAGTACTGGAACACAAACTCAGTACTAGCTACCTGCAACGATTCTGTTATTGACAGGCCGGTATTGCTGCGCAATGAAAAAGGCGTGTTTATTGAAGAGTGTATCAAACCTTCTTTTTTCGACGATAGCAAACGCCTGGTAATATTGTTTCCCGTGCTGATCACCTACCCGCTGGAAAATGAATATTTGAAATCACATTTTGTAGCGTCCGAATACATACCAGTAAAAACAAAGCTCATAACGGCTGATGGAAACCCCGCGGGAGATTACCCTGTGTCGCTGTACGGAAGCACTCCTGTTTTCTACCTTCACTTTCACCTGCAGGACATCCAAAAGTGGACACCTAATCTTTCATTTATTCTCATACTACTGACCGCTTTGCTGGCCAGCATATCGTGGATACAGTTAATGGTGTTACACTTCACGCGAAATAAGAAACCTAACGTTGGCTTAATTATTACGCTTTCGATTATCATTCTGTTAAGATTGCTCCTTTACTTTTATGGCCTTCCTTTTAATTTAGATCAGCTTCCTTTCTTTTCCCCGCAGCTCTATGCATATAACCGGTATCTTTCTTCAATTGGCGACCTTTTTATTAATACCCTTTGCGTTCTGTGGATAGTTTTGTTCATTTTCCGCCATACATCCTATAAAAAATATTTTGATAAAGTAAACATAGTATCAATGCGCTATTTAATTGCCGTAGTATTAATTGTGTTGCTTACCGCCTATGTGTATCTCTTTGTAAATTTTATACGAAGTCTTGTGCTTGACTCTAATATCTCATTTGATGTAAACCATTTTTATGCGATCAATGTCTATACAATTCTGGGGCTATTCCTTGTAGGCACCGTTACAGGTATTTCCTGCTTAGTCATGTTCCTTTTCAATATACAGTTGACAAATCTTCTAAAAAATAAAAAGATCAAATACCTGCTTATTGGTATCACGGCAATAATATTGTTGCTGCTCTCCAATAAAAGGCATGATGGTTTTTACTGGATACTTCTTGCCTGGCTACTGCTGTTTATAATGGTTCTTGACTTTCGCACTTTCGGATTGGTATCTGATCTTTTTGAGCCCCATATGATATTTTGGGCCGTTTTTATATGCGCGTTCTGTACCGGTATACTCCAATATTTTAACCAGGTAAAGGAGCACGAGGCTCGCAAAGCGTTTGTGGAACAACGCTTATCTCCGCACAGGGACAATGAAATGGAGTACACATTTGACAAAATTGCCAAAAATATTGAGCATGATAAGCTATTAAAAAGCTTTTTTCTAAAGCCGACGGCGAATGTTCGAAAAACAATAAGCCAGCATTTTGAAACACAATATCTGACCGGGCCCTTAAGCAAGTACCAGTCAAAAGTTTACTTATTTGATGGCAAAAGAAACGGGCTCTTCAATAAAGACTCGGCAGATTATAATTCACTTCTGACAGAAAGGAATGAATCGGTAGCCACAAACTCGCCAAGTCTTTTTTATAAAGAGTCTATCCTGGACAGGCCTTACTACCTTTCTTACATTCCTGTTTATACGGATACCGGTAATAAGATAGCGGGGTATGTGATAATAGACCTTGACTTGAAAAAACAGGTTACCGAAACAGTATACCCGGAGCTTTTACAGCCTGTCATAAATAAAGCAAGCGCCGAAGAAAATGAATACTCGTACGCAGTGTATATAAATGATAAGCTGATAACGCAGGTCAACGATTTTCCTTTTACAACATCGCTTACAGGTGATACTTTGCGTGAGCAGGGATATGCCTTCTATACCAGCAAGGATGTATCTGAGCTATATTATAAGATATCTGACAAGCGTACTATAGTTGTCGCTTACTCACATAGCCGGTGGCTGGAAATGATTTCATTGTTTTCTTACCTTTTCGGGGTACAGATATGCCTGGCATTGATAATTTTGGTGTACCAGTTATACCTGTCGTATTTTACCGGTGCTATTTCGTCCGGTAAATTTCTAAGGCTCACATTACGCAAGCGGGTGCATTTCTCTATGTTGGCCATAGTGCTGATATCTTTCGTTATTATAGGATCTGTAACGATTGGTTTTTTTACCAACAGGTATAGGACATCTAATTCTACAAAGCTGCAATCGGCTATGGAAGTGGTTAAGCAGTCTGTACAGAACTATTTAAAACAGGAGCGGGCATATGATATAAATTATATGTTTGACTCCGTCAGCAAGTCAACAAGATTTAAATATTTTATTACTACACTTGCCACAGGGCAAAAAATAGATATAAATATATTTAACGACAAGGGAATTCTATATAATACCTCTGAAGATGATATTTATAATAAGGGGTTGATCTCCCGTATGATGAGGCCTGATGCATTTTATCAGTTGAACGACCTGGGGAGATCAATAGTGATTCAGGATGAGAGGGTTGCCAGATTATCTTACTTATCCGCCTATGAACCTTTACGAAATGAACAAGGCAAAACACTCGGATATGTTAACATTCCCTTTTTCTCCTCGGAAAAAGACCTGAATTTTCAAATATCCAACATAGTCGTAACTCTTATTAACTTGTATGCCTTCATATTTCTTTTTTCCAGCGTAATAACAGTAGTAATTACACGTTGGATAACAAGATCATTCAACCTTATTATTCAGCAATTTAGCCGGCTGAACCTACAACGCAACGAACGCATATCCTGGTCTCATAATGATGAGATAGGGCTACTGGTAAATGAATATAACAAGATGGTAAATAAGGTGGAAGAAAATGCGGCGCTGCTTGCACAAAGCGAACGGGAAGGCGCATGGCGTGAAATGGCACGGCAGGTAGCACATGAAATCAAAAACCCGCTTACGCCTATGAAGCTGAATATACAATACCTGCAGCAGGCAATGAAGAATGATAATCCAAACATAAAAGAACTCACCAATAAAGTGTCTGATTCTATTATTGAGCAGATAGACAATCTTTCTTATATAGCCTCAGAGTTTTCGAATTTTGCAAAAATGCCAGAAGCCCGTGCGGAAGAGATTGAATTGTACGAGCTCCTTAATAAGGCGGTGGAACTTTACCGGAATGAAGTACACATCAAAGTTACTATTACCAAAACCTCCGGGAACCTTTATGTATTTTCAGATCGCAGTCAATTGCTGCGTGTGTTCACCAACCTGCTCGAAAATGCCAAACAGGCGATTCCGGCTGATCTGGCAGGCAAAATTGATGTAACATTAACAAGGGATACCAATGATGCCGTAATAATAATAACAGATAATGGCGAGGGGATACCTGAAGACATTGTGAAAAAGATATTCCATCCTTATTTTACTACCAAAACTTCCGGCACAGGTTTAGGGCTGGCAATGACCAGGAAAATAATAGAGTTCTGGAAAGGCACAATTTGGTTTGAGACCGAAGAAGGAAAAGGAACTGTATTTTATATACGCCTGCCATTAACCTTTGGCCCCTAAAGGGGGACCGGGCATTTAGCAGTTAACATCTTTGAACAAATGAATACAAATTTTGCGATTTTTAACCAAAGTTTTACAAAATGAGGAAAGCCCCTTTAGGGGGTTGGGGTCCACACCTGCACCTCTCTTTCCAATTCAATCCCAAATCGTTCTTTAACAGAACTAACTATTTCACCGCTGAGCTTCCATATTTCGCCGCCGCTTGCATTGCCGTAGTTCACAAGCACCAAAGCCTGCTTTATATGCACCCCCGTATCTCCCGTCCGGTAGCCTCTCCAGCCACATTGCTCTATCAGCCAGCCGGCCGGTATCTTTACCAATGTGTCGCTTACTTTATAAGAAGGAATAGCAGGGCATTTAGCGTGCAGTTGTTCAAATTGTGTTTTTGAAATTGTTGGGTTCTTAAAAAAGCTTCCTGCATTACCGATTACTTTGGGGTCCGGGAGTTTACCGGTGCGGATATTTATTACCGCATAAGCTATGGCCTTAACAGATAGCTCTGTTACGCCCATCTGTTGCAGCTCTTGCTCTACAGCACCGTAGCTAATATTGTATTCCGGTTTTTTTTTCAGCTTGTAAACAACCGATGTAATAAACGCCCTGTCCTTTAACTGGTGCTTGAAAATACTGTCGCGATACCCGAAATGGCATTCCCGGTTATTGTAGGTAAGCAGCGATTTCTCTTTCCAGTACCAGAAAGTAACTGCATCTATTGTTTCCCGGGCTTCGACACCATAAGCACCAATATTTTGCATAGGAGAAGCACCAACCGTTCCGGGTATCAAAGCGAGGTTTTCTATACCACCCCATCCTTTATTGATAGCATACAAGACCAGGTCGTGCCATATCTCACCGGCCTGAACACGAAGCCAAACATGTTCTTTGTCCTCTTTCTCGACAGCAATCCCTTTTAGCTTGTTATGTATTACCAATCCATTCACAGGTCGCATCAATAATATATTGCTGCCGCCACCAAGAACGTGCTTTGCCTGCGGCATATCTGTGATCTCAGCAATTGCTTCAATTTCATTCAATTCGAGGAAATATTCCGCAGGAACATCAATGCCGAATGTATTATATGGTTTAAGAGAAATGTTTTGCTGAATGTACATCAGGACAAAAATACTTTTTTATCGCTTGCCTGTAAATTTAATCCCCAGCCCGTTTCCCCCGCTCAGTTGTATAACGCCGGCATCATACTTCAGCCCTGTTGCCACATCTTCCCTTAGTAACAACGGCCCGTCTGCATCCACCTCATCCAGCAATGGCAGAAGATTAGCAATTGCCGCTGAGCCTATTGTGCTTTCATTCATAGAGCCGGCCATTATTTTTAGTCCAAGAGCCCGCGCCTCCTTTATCATTCTGAGTGCCGGAGTAATACCTCCACATTTGGTGAGCTTTATGTTAATACCATGAAAACAGTCGCTGCATTTTTTTACCTCATCCTCCGTCCGGCAGCTTTCATCCGCGAACAACGGTATCGGAGAAATTGCCTTTAGTTCTCTCATCGCCGCATATTCGCCCCGTGGAAGCGGCTGCTCCAACAAACTAATATTTAATTTTTGCAATTCAGGCAACAACGCTTTTGCATCATCAAAAGTCCACCCTTCGTTTACGTCTATCCGGATAGTTGAATTAGTATGCGCACGAATTGCACGCAAAACATCTATGTCATCAGTTTTACCCATTTTTATTTTATATATCGGCCAGGGGTGGGCGTCAAGTTTTGCCAGCATATTTTCCACCGAATCCATGCCGATCGTATAGTCGGTTAGCGGAGTTCGCTCCCATTTTATACCTAATAGCTGGAATAGCGGCTGCCTGCGCATTTGAGCGAACAAATCCCATGCAGCGATATCTAAGGCCGCTGTAAGAAAATGCTGTCCCGGGAGCAGATGATGAAGGAAATGCCAAAACCTATGTGGGTCTGTAAGTGCATATCGTTGTATCATCGCTCTTTTTTCTTCCAGCGACGATACCATATCGGGAACGGTAATATTGTAGTAGTCAATTGCCGGGGCTTCACCATAACCCGTAAGATTTCCTAACCCTAAAGAAGTGATTAATGTTGGCTGGTATGTCTTTGTGCCTTTAAATATGGTAAAAGGATATTCAAATGCCAGTTCGAAAGAATAATGTTTTAATTGCAACATTGGATAAAATTGCGATTATTTTTGTTCACGGAAAAATAGTATAAAGTCGAAAGTATGTTATCTAATAGCAGCTTTATACTTACTACTTTCGACTAATAACAGCGATAGCTATGCCAAAAGTCCCGTTTTGGGTTTTTATTTTAATTGCAATAGTTTACTTCACTGCGGCGAGGGTGGACATCATGGATATTGATGCATCGCAGTATTCTGAGATAAGCAGGGAGATGCTTAAAAGCGGCGACTACCTGCACGTTTACGACAGGGGTATGGAATACCTGGATAAGCCACCCTTTTTATTCTGGGTGAGTGCTGCGAGCATGAAGGTTTTCGGCATTAATAATTTTGGATACAAATTTCCGTCCATTCTATTTGCAATATTTGCCATATTCGCGACTTACAAACTTGGCAGGTTATTATATAATGAGGTTATCGGGCGCGTGGCAGCCCTGGTTTTTGCTACCTGCCAGGGCATGTTTCTGATGACAAATGACATACGCTGCGACACTATTTTAGTGAGCAGTGTTATTACGGCTATTTGGCTGATGCAAGAGTGGATAATAAAGCGGAATCTGGTTTACCTTCTGGCAGGTTGTTTTGCTACTGGAATTGGAATGCTGACCAAGGGGCCAATAGCATTGATGGTGCCGTTATTTTGTTTTACCTGCGACTGGGTACTGAAAAGGCAATGGCGCCATTTTATACATCCAGCATACCTTTTGGGCCTGGCAGTTATAGCTATTATGCTTATCCCTATGAGCATAGGCCTGTACCAGCAATTCGACCTGCACCCTGAAAAGATAATTAACGGAAGATCCGGTGTATCCGGCCTGCGTTTTTTTTATTGGTCGCAGAGTTTTGGCCGTATTACAGGGGAAAACCCGTGGAAAAATGATGTGGACTTAAGCTTTCTTTTTATGAATATGCTGTGGTCATTCCTTCCCTGGATTTTTCTTTTTCTGCCCGCACTGGCCATAACCATTATCCAGCTTATACGGCAAAAGTTTCGATTGCAGCCACAGCAAGAATGGATCACGACAGGAGGATTCCTCGTCACGTATTTAGCCCTGGGTTCTTCCGCTTACCAGTTGCCGCATTACATTTTCATAGTTTACCCACTGGCCGCAATAATTATTGCAAAGCTGCTTTATGAGCTGGTTGAAGAAAAAAAATACCCCTGGCTATATAATTTCATGAAGCCATTCCAGACCATTGTTATTTCTTTGATCGTCCTTGCATCTTTACTTTTGATAGTTTATGTTTTTCCTGCAGGCGCGGCAATTATCGCAGCGTGGACCGCCGTATTTATCTGCTGGCTGTATATTGCATTGAACAAAAAGCTGAAAGGAAAACTTTTGTGGCTGTCAGCCGGGGGCATTATTTTCGTAAATATTTTCCTCACTAACTATGTCTATTATACATTGCTGCACTACCAAGCAGGCTCGCAGGTTGGAAAATACGTTCATATCCAGTCAATTTCTGCTAATAACATTATTTATTACAGAATGGAAGACCCTCTAAACGCTCTTCATTTCTATGCGCAGGGCGTTGTTAACGGCATAGACTCCCTCAAATACCTCAAAGATCAAAAATACATTCTGACCATGGATAAGGGCCTCAGCGACCTGCAGCAAAAGGGCTATGTCTTTGATACTGCTATACAGGGCAAACTGTTTAAAGTCAGTGAGCTCACTCCGGGATTTTTAAATCCCAGGACGAGGGACAAAGAGACGCCCAGCTATTACTTACTGCATCTTAAATGAAATTTCCTTTTCCGGGATGATAATCGCCTATTTAAATTGTTTTAAATAATACGTTATTCCGTTTTCCTCCAGTATCATTTCACCTTTTTGGCACTTTTTCACATTTACTATCCTTCGGTTTTTTCCGTCGCAATCAAGGGCCTGGTCTGTCCCCAGGCTTTTTATGTACCAGGATGGACTGTTGGAGGGGTCATTACCACTAAATATGTAGCCTTGCTTGCCGTCTGTTGACGGTCCTGTTATGTAAAGTGACCTGATGGTTGTTGCCACGTCAATGGTTCCCCCGGTTTGATCTTTTTCTGTACGCTTATAAACTGTCCAGTGGCCGATCATCTGGTCAATATTTGTAACCGGTGATATCTTTTCATCTTTTTCAATAACAATAAGCCTTACAGTATCAGACAGGTCTTTGTTGAGCAGGAAAATGCCTGTTTCATTGGTAAGCACCAACAAGTCCGGGTTTCTTGCTACAACCTTGTACCTGGCAGTTCCAAAATCGAGCAGGCTGTCGTCATTTATTGTATACGATCCATTATAGATAAAACCATCCTTGTTGTGATAGGAGAACGAATCCTTTTTCTGGAATGATATAAATAAAGTGTCCGTAAATGGTATAATGGCCGAATCTAAACTCATTCGCTTTACTTCACGCCACCTGCTTACAGGTATCTTCATTGGTTTATGCTTTGAGCATAGTGCGGTAACGGGCAATAGCAATATTAGCAGAACAAGTATTTTTCTCATGTTTTTCACTCAATAAATCAAAGTCAAAAGTTAAGATTCCGGTTTCTGCTTATTACTATTTTATATAGTATTGCATTCAGCCCAAATAAATGGAAAGATACAAATTTTGCATCATCGTATATTTGCACCAGTTAAAGTTCATTTCATATTACCGGGTTAAAAATAGTCATGCACCATTATGAGCACCGAACAATTATATATAACGGTTATACAGCCCGATATAGTATGGGAAAACAAACCTGCGAATTTACAACAATATGAGGAAATGATATCTGGTATTGCAGGCCCCAGGCATGTGGTGGCGCTGCCCGAGATGTTCAGTACCGGTTTTAGCATGGCTCCTGAGCAGCTTGCAGAACCAATGGAGGGTAAGTCAGTAAAATGGATGGCCGACATGGCCTTAAAATTCCGATGTATCCTAACCGGCAGCCTAATCATAGAAGATGGCGGTAAATATTATAACCGCATGCTCTGGGCGCAACCAGACGGACGGATTGGTTTTTACGACAAACGCCACTTATTTGCTTACGCCAACGAGGATAAACACTATACCCGAGGCGAAACGAAGCTAATAACCCAGGTAAATGGCTGGCGCGTAAACCTGCAGGTGTGCTACGATCTGCGTTTCCCGGTATGGGCAAGAAACCAGGGAAATGAGTACGATGTACTGCTATATAGCCAACTGGCCGGAACAACGAATCCTTGCATGGAAAACACTATTGCAGGCACGCGCTATTGAAAACCAATGCTATGTGGTAGGTGTAAACAGGGTAGGCAAGGATCCGAAAAATAATAATTACTCCGGCGATAGCAGCGTTTTCGGACCTTTGGGTGAAAAGATATGGCAACAATCAAATGAAGTGGCCTGCCACACCGTGACCCTGGAAAAAAATGTTTTGCAAAAAGTAAGAACTGAGCTTCCTTTTTTGAATGATGCGGATAAGTTTTTGTTGTTGTAGCCTTGTGCTTTTATAGTCTTTTTATATCCGGCCATAAATTTCACCTACGCTTTATCAAAAAAATTTACGTAGCTTGAAATTCAAATAAGGCCGGATAAATGAAACGCGTGATCAGAGGCATATATTACTTTTTACCTGTACAACTGTTGCTGCTGCATTTTCGCAAATACCAGTTGCTAGTGGCTTTCTGGCTTATACTTTTGTTTACCATTACCGGCCATTTTGCTGCTCATTTCGGAGCGTCTTCCCTTTTTCTTGCTCCTGAGTACATGGGGCGGATCAGTTTCATGAGTATGTTCCTACAGGGCTGCGCTATGTGTGTATTCATTATGACATGGAACATTACCACGTTTATCATTCATAGCAAGCGTATGCCCTATATGGGTGCGACACGCCATGCCTTCCTGGTGTATTGTTTCAATAATGCTATTATTCCCATTTCTTTCCTGGTATTTTATTCTTGTGTCACTTTCAATTTCCAATGGCGAGATGAGCATACTCCCCTGAACAGTGTTATCCTTTTGCAATTGGGTTTTTACCTCGGTATATTACTTGTTCTGCTTATTTCCTTTGCCTATTTCTTCCGGGTTAGCCGCGATTTTTTTAAGATGATCTTGTCTAAACTTACGAATCCGGCCCGCATCCGTGACATAATTCCCTATGATTCGCTTGACTACGAGATAGATATTATCCCGGCTGAATCTTATATATCCGGGAAATTAAAAATCAAAAGGAATGAAGATCTTGAGCCCTACCATCCCCGTGTAATGAATACGGTTTTGCGCCGCCACCACCGGAATGTAATATTTGCAACACTATTCGCATACACGCTGCTGCTGCTATTGGGGATGTTTATGGAGCAGCCTTTGTTAAGAGTACCTGCCGGCGCGGGATTTCTGTTGCTTTTTTCTATTATTATGGGTGTTGTCGGCGCATTCAAGTATTTTTTGAAAAGCTGGGAAGCCATTGGTTGGGTATTATTTGTACTGCTCATGGGCCTGATGGTAAAATTCAAATTGTTTGACCTTAGAAGCATCGCATACGGCCTGGACTACCACACTTCTGAAAAGCAGCAACCAAAGTATAATTATGACAACCTCCATAAAATATTTACTCCTCAACGTTTTTTAAAGGACAAAAAAACAGAAGAAGGCCGGCTGGAGATCTGGAAAACTAAAAACACTCGTATCGCGGCAAATCCTCCGCTCGTGGTAATTACTGTAAGTGGCGGCGGATCACGGTCTGCCTACTGGACCTTCCGCACCTTGCAGTATATAGACAGCGTTAGCGGCGGCGCCCTTTTCAAAAGCACGGTATTGGTTACGGGCGCATCCGGCGGTATGATAGGGGCCACCTATTGGCGCAGTATACATGATGCGCAGCAACTGGGTCTTATAAAGGACCTCTATGATCGCCAATATCAAAAAAATATCGGGAAAGATCTGCTTAATGCCATTATTTTCTCTCTTGCCAGTGTAGATCTCGTATCTCCTTTTAATAAAATAACTATTGCCGGCTATTCCTATACGCGAGACCGCGGGTATGCTATGGAACAGGAATTGATAAGAAACACCGATGGGCTGCTGGATAAGAATATCGGCTACTTTAAAACACGGGAAGCAATAGGCCAGATACCTATGCTGATCATCAACGGCACGATTGTGAACGACGGCCGCAAGTTAATGATCGCAGACCAGCCGGTTGGGTATCTTACCCAACCAGAGTACTCCCTTTATCAGCGAGAACCGCCAATTGATGCGGTAGATTTTACCACGTTTTTTGCCCGGCAAAATCCATATAACCTGCGCCTTACTTCTGCACTGCGAATGAATGCAACTTTTCCGTTCGTTCTTCCGGTTGTGAAACTGCCTGCCCAACCTCACATGAATGTTATGGATGCGGGTTTGCGGGATAATTTTGGGGCGGAAGTCGCCTTTCGTTACCTGTATGTATTACGCGACTGGCTGCAAAAAAATACCAGCGAAACTATTTTCCTTGAGATCAGGGATACCCGTGAAAATGATGTGGGCACAAGCTCTGATGAATCATCGCTAAACGCTATGGTGGCAGACCCGGTGTTCGTAATACAAAATAAGTGGGAAGCTTTTCAATCATATTATCATGGTTACCTTAAAGATTATGCACCATATTATTTGAACGGAAAATTAAAGTTTATAACGCTGCAATACGTGCCTAAAGAATCTAAAAAAGTGGCTGCGCTTAATTTTCACCTCACGAAAAAAGAGAAGGAAGACTTGTATCAATCCATTGACAATCCGGAAAATAAAGCTGCGATAGACACCCTGGTAAAGCTGCTACAGTAAACACTCTTTAGAGCAATCAGGCTGAATGGAAAAAGC
>Ga0207081_1114_pt1 | contig 14764 bp, 15 predicted proteins | sample Alteio_BWMinHeat_59_FD_153524 | JGI IMG/M metagenome (GOLD analysis project Ga0207081, IMG submission 153524) | Enriched cells from forest soil in Barre Woods Harvard Forest LTER site, Petersham, Massachusetts, United States -... | ecosystem: Environmental > Terrestrial > Soil > Temperate forest >... | reverse complement strand
GTATTTTCTATGGTCATTTGCTGGGCCAGGCTATCTGGCTATTGGCGATGGCAGGCGATCTCTTGAAAAACAAGATTTTAGCATATTACAAGGAAGAGTTGATCACCATACACGTATTGATATTCATATACACGGGGGTGGTAGCCATGAAGTTATGCTTGAGAGCGGAAACTATGAGCCAACTTATACACTGTTCTCATGGCTTAAAGAGTGCAACCCTAATATGCCATTACAAATTCATTTTTGGAGTTGCTATGGGGGCGCAGCTAATGCCTATGTAACATATTTAAGCGAAGGGTCTATGCTTCTTAACTATATTCCTTTGCAATATACACAGTTAACAGATCTAGCGCTATATTCGCTCGAGAATAGTCTCTCTAAATTAAAAAAGTCTCATAATAAGGCTTATTCTCCTATTGAGGATTTTGTTGAGAATCTTAGCTATGAATTGATGCAAACTGCGTCAATAACTACATATGTTGATGGACAAATACATGAATTGACTCTTGCCCCAAAATTATCTGATGTCTTGGCCGATCCGGATAAAGCGCTTAAGAAAGAAATACTTAAAATTACTAGCTTTGCAGACATGGTATATAAGTTAGTAGCAGTCAAAGATCAGAACGCTTACTCAAATTTTAAAATTGCAAAATCAATTACTAAAGTCTTCTCTGAGCAAGAGAAAAAGGAATTTCAGCAAGGATACTTTGTACATGCTTGTCATTCTGGGAATATTAAAGAGATTGAGCAAGCTTTTGCAAATACTCCAGAGAAGTCTATCAAAGACCTCTTAGACAGAAGTATAGTTGGTCTACGTCCACTTTTTATTGCTGCTCAAGAGAGACATGCTGATGTGGTAAAAATCCTTATTGAGCATAATGCTGATATTAATAAAGCAAACTATGATAATGGTGCTACCCCACTTTCTATTTCTACTCAAAATGATTATCCTGAGATTGTAGAAATGCTTATAGCCCATGGCGCTGATGTAAATAAAGAAAATAATGAAATGTTGAGTCCACTTCATATAGCTTGCTATACTGGAAGATTGGAGATTGTAAAAATGCTTGTAGGTGCTAAAGCAGACTTATATGCAAAGACCTACAGGGGTACACCTCTGGATTTAGCAAAGCAACAGAACCATCTAGAAATAGTAAAACTCCTTGAGGACGTTATCGAGGCGGAGCAAAAGGCTAGCGTATTGACAGACAATCATGCTCATGAGCTTATTGGAGAATATGGCGATCATGAGGCAAACCATATCTACCATAATGAGTTGTAAAGATTTTTATACTATATAGATACTTGCATCTATGCTTAGTACTTGCCCGAACGCCGAGAAATGATGCAATGGGTGGCAGGCTATTTAGATGAATAAGCTAATCTTTGCTGAGGCGATTTTATTCTTGATGAACGCAAGTACATCTGAAAGCAGATATCTAACGTTCTTGCCAATCTTTACATAAGGTAATAATCTGCCTTTAGTGGCTTCGGCCATGACCAATATTGAGCAAATGAGAAGGCTGTAGGATTTTAAGATATATGCAAAACACTCACTATAAATTTAAATTACAAGATGAAGATTACAAAAGAAAAATAAGCTCTTCATTTGCTGAGCCACATCAGAAGATGCATTATAATCTGGTAGCAAAGCTTGGTGTAACCCCTGGTGAAACCGTACTTGATCTGGGCTGTGGTTGGGGTTCATCTATACCTAACTTATTAAGAGCAGTTGGGATATATGGAAAAGTCATAGGCTATGATATAAATGAGAATTACTTAGCTATAGCTGAGAGGGTTTTTAGCGAAGAGATTAAAGCACGATGGCTCGAATTTATTCTTGGTAATAAAAGCGATAAGTTGCCCTTTGAAGATGACTGCTTCGATAGAATACTCTGCCATAACGTAATAGAATGCGTACCCAATAAGGATATTTTTATCAATGAGATTTATAGGGTTTTAAAACCCAATGGCGCCTTAGTCCTATCACATTACGATTTTGACACGGGCATATATAACAGCAATTATAAAGAGCTAACCAGAGAGCTTATACATCATTACTCCGATTACACACAAGACTGGCAGGAAGTTAGCGATGGCCAAGTTGGCAGAAAATTGCGGAGCTTTGTCGCCAAATCAAAGTTTAATGATTGCTCCGCAAGCACTACTGTTTTGACTGAAGATCATTACGAAGAAGATAGTTATGGCTTTAAATTCAGCCAGTGGGTAATCGATATAGCCAGAAAGAGTGGAAAATTTCAGGAAGCGGATTTAGAAAAATGGATAAGGGATTTAAAGCAAAAGGACAAAGATAACAGCTATTATTTTGCTATATGCTTAATGATGATTATAGCTAGAAAATAAAATTCTACCTAAACGCTCGATACAACAAAGAGGCAAGAAGAATGCAGGCCAATAAAGGAGTTGGCCTGGAGTGAGACCTCGTGGCTCTACGATGAATTTAATTGGTTTTATCTGAGGAAAAGTATAATCTCTGTATATGGCCAATAAGGATTATCCATATGATATATATAGAAAATATCGCTAGCAATGTTATCAGTATAAAGGCTCCTAAAAAAATAAAGTATGGTGATTTTCAGCAGATCGCTCCAGATATAGATAAGCTGATAGAAAAGCACGGATCAATCAGATTGCTTGTTGATGGCAGAGAATTTCGCGGCTGGGATGGTTTTAATGCATTCCGACAGCATATTGGGTTTGTCCTCAATCATCAAAAATATGTGGAGAAAATTGCCGTGATCACAGGGTATATTTGGCAACGTTGGTTGATAGGTGTCATGCGCGTTTTTCTACATCCCATAATAATGCCATTCGATAAGAAGCATGAGAAAGAAGCAAGAAAGTGGATTATAGGATAATTGTTAGATGAAATAATAGGCCCAATTATAGGGAAGTATTTCCACTTTCCCAAGCCATTCGGGCATTGAGATTCTTAAAAATTTGGAGTAATTAAGAGTTTTAACTCACGTTCAGATTAACAATTATTGGTGGTATAAGGCAATATTTAACTACAGAGTTAAGAGGGTAATTCTTGACAGTTCATCAATCAGTAATAGGCTAATTTAATAAGGGCATTATTAATTCGTTGATTGGGAAAAAATCGCAAAGATATGACCAACAAAAAAATCGAGCATTATCCCTGGTATATAAGGCTTATCTTCTGGCACCAAAAGAAAAAGTATGGCCATATTCTCAATTCCACGCTTCTCTGGGCTAAGTCGCCTAGAGTATTTATAGCTCTATCATGGTTATATACCAGTCTTCTCCGCAAGGGATCTCCCATCTCTCCTGCACTTCGATCTTTTATTATTGTACGTGTTTCCCAGATCAATGGGTGTCCGTTTTGCGTTGATCTCAATACTTCAGTTCTAATGCAACTTGGCATTGATGTTAACAAAGTCCAGTCCTTAGCTACTTGGCAAAAAAGTCCACTCTTTGATGCTAAGGAAAAGCTTGTTCTGGAGTATGTTGAAGCGGTAACGAGTTCTACCCAAGAGATTAGCGCTAAGCTGAGGAAGATTATGCGTGCGCAATTCACTCAGGAAGAGCTGGTTGAAATTACGGCGGTAATCGCATTCCAGAGTATGTCGACAAAATTCAATAATGCTTTTGGAGTAGAACCCCAAGGCTTCTGTTCGCTTATGCAAAAGCCTAAGCAGTCACTTAATGATAGGTTGTAGTAACTATGAAAAAATTTTATCTTACCCTTATTTTGTCTTTTATATGTATAGCTCAATGCTGGGCTGCGCCGGCAGTGGAAGATGGCGGCAATATAGATTTCGATTATGAACATCAGAGTGACGCCTTTTGGAAAGAGCATTTATCAGGGGAAACCCTCGAGGTATGCCGTTTTCATGGAACTGAACCACCCTTCACAGGTCAATATGACAAATTCTATGAGGATGGCACCTACTATTGCGCTTGTTGTGGAGGCGATCATCCGCTCTATAGCTCAAAGACCAAATTTAATTCAGGTACAGGCTGGCCTAGTTTCTATAGCCCCATGGAGGGAGGCATTATTGAAAGGCCCGACCCAAATGATAAGATTAGAGCATTGATTGGAATTACGCGAACGGAAGTCATATGCTCGCGCTGTGGTTCGCACCTTGGACACGTTTTTGATGATGGCCCTCCACCTACAGGCAAGCGCTATTGCATGAACTCTGCAGCACTGACTTTCACCCCAGCAGGGGAAAAGCCCAAGCGAACCTATAGCATTAACAACAAGTAAGAGAGGGTCTTATGCTTGCACGCGTAACTATACTTTATTTACTCATATCTCTTTTAGGTGTTGGTATTTCACATGCACAAGAGAATAAAGCTGCACCCATAGAAAAAAGGACGGAGGAAGCCATTTTTGCAATGGGGTGCTTTTGGTGTGGCGAGTCTGAATTTCGTGATCATGTAACCAATGAGCCGATTTCGGGCATCGTCTCTTTGCGAGTGGGTTACGCAGGAGGCAAAACCCCGGATCCAACCTATGAGAACCATGAAGGCTATAAGGAAGCACTCAAGATCTCATATGATCCTTCTCTGATATCATACAAGGCATTGCTTGATATATTTTGGCATAATGTCGATCTATTTGATGATAAAGGCCAATTTTGTGATAAGGGTTTTCCCTATACCTCAGTGATATACTATAAAACTCCTGAGCAAAAACTACAGGCGGAGAGCACAAAAAAAGAGGTTCGGAAATTGTTTAAAGAGGATGTGGTGACTGAGATAATTCCCTTTAGTACCTTTTATGATGCTGAAGAGTATCACCAAAATTATAGGGCAAAAAATCCGGTTGCTTATAAATTTTACAGATGGAACTGTGGGCGAGACAAGAGGTTAAAGGAAATATGGAGCAAAATAAAACCTAAGGATCTAGAGCCATGAAGCAAAGTCTGCAAGCAGATTTCTGTGTTATCGGCGCGGGTTCAGGAGGCCTGAGTTTTGCAGCAGGAGCAGTGCAAATGGGAGCATCGGTTATATTGCTTGAACGAAGTAAAATGGGAGGTGATTGCCTTAACTATGGATGTATTCCTTCTAAAGCTTTGCTTGCTGCTGCGAAAGTAGGGAATGAGATTAAGGAAAGCAGTCATTTTGGCTGGACGATTAGTGGGGCTCAGGTGGATTTTAAAAGGGTTCATGACTATGTCCACTCGGTAATCAATGCAATAGCACCAAATGATTCGGTAGAACGCTTTGAAGGATTAGGTGTAAAGGTGATACTTGAAGAGGGTAAGTTTTTGGATTCTACTACACTTGCAACTGAGAACTACCTTATCAAGGCAAAGCGTTTTGTGATCGCAACAGGCAGCATCCCTTTTATTCCTCAGATTGCCGGGCTCTCCTCTATTCAATACTACACAAATGAATCCATTTTTAATCTAAAGGTTTTACCTGAACATCTTGTGATTATTGGTGGTGGCCCCATTGGCATTGAAATGGCGCAGGCCTTTAAGCGCTTTGGCAGCAGAGTAAGCGTTCTGGAAGCGTTTTCTGCCTTACCTAAAGATGATCCGCATATGACAGCAAAGCTTAAGGAACTGTTGATCAACGAGGGGATAGATATTAAAGAGCATGTAGAGATTTCTTTAATAAAACAAACAGATGGAGGCATAGAGTTTCAATATCTCGATACCACAAAAAATATGGTGACACTGATTGCTTCGCACGTTCTGGTTGCCACGGGACGAATTGCAAATATTCAGGCATTGGGTCTAGAAGCGGCCAGGATCAATGCCTCATCTAAGGGTATTACAGTTGATGCACATTTGCGCACTTCTAATCCAAGGGTTTATGCGATTGGTGACTGCATAGGGAGTTACCAATTTACCCATGCAGCCAACTATCATGCTGGACTTGCGATTAGGAATAGCATTTTTCGATTGGGAACAAAAATGGAAACCAAGGTTATCCCATGGGTGACCTACACCGATCCAGAGTTAGCCCACGTGGGATTTTTGGAGTCACAGCTTCAAAGCCAAAAAATATCCTATAGGGCACTGTCTATGACTTTTGCAGAAAATGACCGGGCTCATACTGAAAGGCAAATTGAAGGAGAGGTCAAGGTTTTGCTTTCGCCCAAAGGACATGTGCTCGGTGCCACGATTTTAGGAATCAAAGCGGGGGAACTGATATTTCCCTGGGTAATGGCTATTCAGAATAAACTTAAAGTCTCAGCTATTGCAAACTCCATTGCACCTTACCCGACACTAAATGATATCAATAAACGCATTGCTGGAAGCTATTATAAAGATATGATTTTTAGCCCACTTATGAAGAGAATAGTTAAATTCATCATGTGCTTGACTCGATGAAACGACTCAAACCATATCTTCCAATCATAATAATAATAGCTTTATCCATTTCAGCTTGGCTTCTGGACGTGCAGCATTACCTCAACTTTGAGAAACTTAAAGCCCATCAGCATATGTTGGAAATTCAGATTGAAGAACATAGAGCTTTATCCATATTGGCTTACTCGGGAATCTATATTGTGGTTGTTGGACTCTCTCTGCCTGCAGCCTCCTTAATGACAATTATAGGAGGTTTTCTCTGGGGGCAATGGCTAGGAACCATGCTCGTGGTTATCTCTGCTACCTTTGGTGGCAGTATCCTCTTTTTAAGTGCGCGAATGGCTTCAAAAGAGCTAATCGCCCAAAAGGCTGGAGTATGGGTAAAGAAAATGCAACATGGCTTTCAGGAGAATGCATTTTATTATCTCTTAACCTTGAGATTGATCCCACTTTTCCCATTCTTTGCCATCAATTTGGTCGCTGCGTTTTTACAAATTCCATTTAGAACGTTTTTTCTAGGAACACTTATTGGAATTGTACCAGGATCATTTGTCTATGTATCCATAGGAGTCGCCCTGCATGATGTAATTCAAAAACCTGATATTACACCGAATCTGATTCTTGATCCAAAAATCCTTATCGCACTGACTGGTCTGGGGATTTTAGCGCTACTGCCGGTTATCTATAAACGATTTATCCAGCACCGTTCAAGGTAGCTGGGGTGACCTGCCAAAATCATTCCATGCACTATAGACTCTTCCTACAGTTGTTAACCAACACATAACCCCATAGATAAGGCAGATAACATTAAAATACTCTGGGATAATGCAAAACAACAGCAATACTATTGTTGTTTCTGTTCCCTCGCATATTCCTCCCAAATAATAAAATGATTTTTTACCACGTCGCGTAGAAGAGATTTGTTTCTTTGCAGCGATAGTCGCATAGGCGAGAAATGATGATATCGGTCCAATGAAGCTAAAAATCAGAAATGCGGCATAGAGATGGCTATTGGGATGACCGAGAGCAAAGGCAAATACCACACCTGAATAGATAATAAAATCACAGACGATATCTAAAAATCCACCGAAATCTGTTAATTTGCTGTGACGGGCAACAGCACCGTCGATGCCATCAAAAAGGCGATTTAGACAAATGAAGAATATAGCAGCATTATATTGCTTAAAGCTGATCAGAACAAGCGCTATAAGTCCTAAGACAAAACCTATAATGGTAATGATGTTTGCCGTGATTCCATAAGCGGCAACCCGCTTCCCTATAATGTCCAGAGGAGGGTCAATGAGACGACGAAGGTATTGATCAAACATATTGACTACATTTTCAGTTATGGTTCGACAATGAGAAAGAACCACTATACTTTTAAATTCATATTAAACATATTACAACAACAAGAGTGCTTTTATGCCTAACCAAAGATATAAACAACTTCCTATAGCCATAATTCTAAGAGATTTGAAACAAATTAATTTTTTAAATAGTCTGATCTACTAAAGACAGTCTATGTACAATAGTATTAGGCTGTAAAATAGTACCGGGAACTAAAACCGCATTGGCACCTATTTTAGATTGATCGCCTATGAGTGACCCAAATTTTTGTACACCTGTATTGGTTCTATCTGCATTAATAATGCAGATAATCTCTTTATTATCAAATTCGTTTCTATAATTGGCAACAATGGCACCGGCTTCGATGTTAACATCTCTCCCCACTATAGAATCCCCAATGAAATTAAAATGCGCAGCCTTGCTTCCGCTGAAAATAAAAGATGATTTAATTTCGCATGACGGGCCGATGATAACGCTTTCATCGAGCCATACTCCGCCTCTTAAGTAAGCATTAGCCGCAACAAAGCAATTAGCTCCAATTATACATGGTGACTTCAAAGTCACACCTTTCTCAATAATGGCAGTTCTGTGAATAGCATTACCGTTGCTAATAACAAAATCACTAGACAGCTGCCCCATCATAGAAGATACTATTTTGTTTGCCTGGCTAGTAGCCATCCAAGGCTGCAAATCAGCCAGCTCCTTCACAGGATCAGTTATGTAATCGGTTAGTTTTATCATATCTGCCTAATATCACTTTGATTATCCATATTAACCGGCACACTTCGTCCCTTGATGAAACACCATCTGCCAATCATCACCATATCTCTTCCAGATCGAGGATCTTAAGGATTGTATTGAATCAGCTGTCATAATGTAAGTAGCAAGCATAACATCTTGCGATAGCTCCATAACCTTAAAATCATCAATAACAAAGTTTCTTTGTGCTTCATATGGTAGGTGCTCAAGTACGTACTTCTTAGTATAAACCCTACCGTTGCTGCCAACCTCAGAGAATTCATCTGCAATAAGTTTATTTAACTCTAAAGCCGAGTGTCTTGTAGCAGGATCAAAAAGCGATTGCTCTAATTGATGAATAATTTGTTTCATGATATCGTCTCAATAGAACTTAGATATGTATTATTACGCAGTACGATAGGACATTCAAGCAAAATTGGGAAAAAGCTAACGAGCACCACCAACACTTTTGACTGATCTCCGGCGTATCGATACCAGCAAGCCTCAGCTTAAATTAGGTTAGTTTCCATTTGCTTTAAAAGCATTAATACTAGTCTGTAATGTTTTATACTCAATGCATCCAGCTGGACATGCTTTTTTAAGAACTTGTAGATGTTCTTCTGCTTTTGGCAGGTCTTTCTTCATTAAGTAAAGTTCACCTAGATACTCATTTGCACCTTTATGATTCGGATCAATTTTTAAGGCTAAATTATAATTGACTAGTGCATCATCTAGTTTTCCAATTTGACGATAACTATAACCTAAATAATTATAAGCATCTGCGTTTTGCGAATCCCCACCTACAACTTCTAAAAATAGTGGAATTGCTTTTTTATATTCTTTTGCATTAACATAATCAACAGCTTGCTTATACTTTGGACCTTGGCTATTTACAGGTTCAGAGGGGAACGCGAACGCCGTTTCAGAATATGCAAAAAGCAACAGGGTCATAGTAAGATTCATAAATGTGCGCATATCAATTAACTCAATTAATGTTCCTTTTTAAGGATTAATGAGATGCAATGTTAATGTCAAGTTAGTTCCCAAGCCTAACGCACTAAAAAACAAGCAGTTTACATTTGATAGTCTTATGTTAAAGTCTTATAAAGTACTATTAAAACAAAGGGAGCGTTTAAATGCATAATCACATTAAGAATAACTTATTATCTTTCTTTATATTATTAAACTTAATTAATCCAGTCGCGGTATATGCTGCAACTGATATGGTTAAAAATGAAGGTACTATTGTTAATAAAGCAGATTTGAAATGGAAACCTCTACCAAATATGCCTGAAGGTGCTCAAATAGCTATGGTATATGGAGACCCAAGCAAAGCAGATCGTTATGTTTTCCAACTAAAGATTCCTGATGGTTATATAATTCCGTCACATTGGCACACAAATGCTGAGGAGACTACCGTCATTTCTGGAACTCTTAACTTTGGCTTTGGAGATACAATAAGTAAAACTGATGCAAAAGTTTTAAAAGTTGGTGATTATGTCTTCGTCCCAGGTCATGCTCATCATTATTTATGGAGCACTGGAGAAACAATTATCCAAGATGCTGGTATGGGGCCTAGAGATACAATATTTGTCAATCCAGATGAATTGAAAAAATTAATTGCAAAAGATAAAAAGTCATAAACTAGCAAACAATCTGTTACAATCTTCTGTGGTATGCCAACTCTGATTTCTTTCTTAAGCCAAGTCAGCAATTGATTAATGCCCTAATTGCTTGTATCATAGAGGTATCTTTTGGCGGCAAGTAACATGTACAAATCAGTTTATTCATTCCTTTGGCAAGCAATCAAGCCTTATAAACTCCACTACTTCATAATGCTCTTAGCTCCAATAGTTGGATCATTTTACTTGTTTGCAAACAACTATGCTCTAAAACTGCTTGCAGATGCATTTGGAAAAAGCGACCATCACTTTCATAGTGATTTAGCCAAGGCAATCGCCCTGTTTCTGGGGGCACAAATAATACATAGCGTTATGTGGCGGGTGAGCAATATTGCTGAGTGGCGATCTGAGCCATTTGTAAGGCAATCAATAATTAACCGGTCGTATGACCATGTCCAGCATTATTCGTACAAGTTCTTTCAGGATAACTATGCCGGTAGCGTTTTAAGCAAGCTTAAAGGGATCATAGATGGATATGATAATTTCTGGGCGCAAATGCACCACGAGCTTACTCCAAGAACCTGCGAGGTAATTGTGCTGATTTCTGCGCTAGCCATTGTAAGCACCCACCTTTTTATATTTATGGCAATATGGTGCATAGTATTTTTTATTATAATGTTTAGCATGTCAAAAAGACTGAGCACTATTTCATTTGCTGAAACCGAGTCCAAACATAGCATATTTGCAAAGCTATCAGATAACCTAACTAATATCTTCTCGCTCTTTTCTTTCGCCAGCAGAAAACAGGAATTACAAACGCTTGATAGGTCGCTGCAAGATGACTTTATTCCTAAGCAAATGAAGACCTACCGATATAGTTTTAAAATACAGGTTATCGGCGATGTTCTTTACTTGGTAATGCTGACGACTGTATTTTTCTATATCATAAAGCTAAGAAATGAAAATAGCGTTACAACTGGTGACTTGATCTTTGTTTTGATGACTACATTGGCCTTAAGCGATCGGCTCTGGCAAATGATTATCAAAATGCAGGACTTCATTCGGGAAATGGGCGATCTAAAAAGCTCTTTCTCTATCCTGCAACATCCCATTGATAATATAGACAAACCCAATGCTATAGATATGAAGCTTAAAAAGGCTTCTATTACTTTTAAGGATGTTTCATTCAGCTATAGTAAGGATAATTTAATTTTTGAAGGTCTATCCCTCAATATTAAGAACGGTGAAAAGGTGGGCATTGTTGGTATTTCAGGTGCTGGGAAATCAACTTTGGTTGGTATTTTACTCAAGCAATTTGCGCTAAATAGCGGGAAAATACTGATAGGTAACCAGGACATCAACGATGTTACCACTGATTCACTTCGGCGCAATATTGCTTTAATCCCTCAAGACATTCTGCTGTTCCATCGCTCGATTATGGAGAACATTCGTTATGGCAAATTTGACGCTAGTGATGATGAGGTGCAGCGAGCTGCTAAAATGGCCAACCTAGATCATTTCATTAATCAATTGCCTAATAAATATGATACTTTGGTTGGAGAACGTGGGGTTAAGCTCTCGGGTGGGCAAAGGCAGCGCATTGCAATCGCACGGGCAATATTAAAGAATGCGCCGATTTTAATTCTAGATGAAGCGAGCTCCAGCTTGGATACTAAAACCGAACAGCTCATTCAGCAGAGCATCAACCTTATGCTTGAGAATAAGAACTTCACTATCATTGCAATTGCACACCGGCTCTCTACACTTAAACACATGGATCGAATAATCGTACTTGATAATGGAAGAATAATTGAGCAGGGCAAGCATGATGACCTAATCCAAAACCCCAAAAGCCTTTATAAAAAACTCTGGGAAATGCAAAAGATTTGATTACTCAACACATTCTAAACACAATGATATTATATACCTATCATTGTACTTAGTAAAATCTCCTATTTGTGCTAAACTAACCTCATAAGAAAAGAGAGTTAATATTATGTTTGAGATCAAACCTTATTCTGACCATTATAATCAGGCAGTGATAGAATTGATCGTCTCGATTCAGCGCGATGAATATGATATGGATATTACCGCTGATGACCAGCCAGACCTTAATGATGTTAATGGCTTTTATAGGCGGGGCGCGGGTAATTTTTGGATTGCAACCGTTGGTGAAGAAGTAGTTGGCACTATTGCCTTAATTGATATAGGCAATCAGCAAGGGGCGATGCGCAAAATGTTTGTGAATAAAGATTATCGCGGCTCTCAGAAAGGTGTAGCAGCTAGACTCATTACAGTACTTGAAGACTGGGCTAAAGAACATGGCTTTAATAAGATATTCCTGGGCACGCGTAGCCAGTTTGTAGCCGCACACTATTTCTATGCAAAGTATGGGTATACAGAGATTGCTAAAGCAGATTTACCAGCTTCTTTCCCAGTAATGGCAGTCGATGATAGGTTTTTTGTAAAAGCACTTTAGTTTGCATATGGCGAAGAAGAACTTCTTCTCATTAACCAGCCAGATTATTTTGTGGCTCAAGGGAAACTGTATTTTGAAAAAGCCTATTGTTAATAGTAGAAAAGCAACATTCTATAAAATCTACATTGGTTTTAGCTGCATAGGTGATTAAGGCGCTGGCAATAAAGACACCTGAAGATAAGTACAAACCTAATGCAGCTGTGCCTACTAAAACAACTGGTGCTTGAAAGGTGTTAGCAGCAAAAATGCCAAGTGAGGCTGATAGAGTATGCAGTGGTGTGAAATATGCGGAAACTAGGGCAGCTGCCAGCGTTCCCATCATAAATTCATTCTGAAAAAAATTGGTGATTATTGAATTTGCTACTCTATCAGCATCGCGAGTTGACATAAATCTTTGAAGTATATTATTTCTTCTTACATCTAATAAATATTGTTCATCTCTATATTGCAGAACTGGAATATGGGAACGATAAACTTTTTCAATATTCTCTTTATGATTTCCATTCATGGCGCCATTTTCGAAGATGACTATCTTATCTGCAGGTAAGTTGTCTACGACTTCTGAAATCCTCGAGGTTGATTCGCCCGGTATGTACACAACACTATTATCAGTTATCTTAACTAGATATAAAAGGGCTTTATAATTGCTTTCTATTCTTCCGCCATCGTGAATTTTGAAATCAAAAAATTGAAAGCCTTGTTTTTTAGCAGACAACCGCGTTTCTAAGCGGTTGCAAAAAGCCTGGCTTACTGGATCAATGGGGTCAATAGCATAATGTTTATTAACTTCTCTCCCGGTATTGGGATCACGTCTACCAGTTCTGTGACCATTAGTAACTATTACAAACTGTTTACTTTCTTTTGCGATCTGCGCAATATACTCTGCCAAATTTTCAGCTTCCTTAACTTTGAAATACTTGAATCTTTCCTTTTCAGTTTTGTCTTTAACTTCAGGTAGCTCGGCGTCACCTGGTAATATAACTAGCAAGTAACTGTTGGCTGATGTTATTTTATTCTTAGCTTCTAAATACTCGAATTCTAAGTCGTGACCGTAAGTATTATGTGGAACCCCCTCAGTTTCCTTTAACTTCACACGTAGAGTTTTAAAGTTATGTTTCATCCACGGTTTTAAGCTAGATGCAGGGAGCGCAACACTATTCAATAAGGATGTTGTTGGTTCTGTGAGAAAATCAAAAAACTGATGTCCACACCAGTTAGCATAAATTTTTTTACCAAGGTTTAATTGTTTTATTGCAATAAGTGAATGGTAACCCTTCTGGCCACTTCCTAGAATTATAAAATCGTTGGCCTTGTGACCCTGAACCACTGCAGATATTTGGCTTTCACGTGTTTGCGGTTCAACATCAAGCCTAATTACATTAGTACCATTTATATGAAGTTTGTTTTGAAGAGCCTTTGCTGTACCAAGGACATTTTCATTGTCGCCTGCGGCACCTGTATGTAGTAAGCAAATAATGACGATTTCTTTCATGTTTCTTACCGTATATGACTGGTGCCGCCATTTTATCACAAGAGTAAGGTGTGTGCAACTTGCCTGAACTTTTTATGCTCTGTAAATTATAAACAAAAGCACTTATATTAATTTGTGGAACATGGAAACAAAATATGGATTACACAGAATACCAAGATGTAAATGAAGTTCTGCATTCTTTGAAAGAAGGAATGATAAGGGTTCTGGGGGATAACCTAGTTGGCATTTATCTTACTGGCTCTTTGTCATACGGTGATTTTAGCTTAGGGAGTAGCGATATTGATCTGGTAACAATACTATTACATCCTGCCTCTTCAGATATGATAAAGGCCTTAAAAGAGCTGCACAAGGAAGTGGAGGCGAACCATGAGAACTGGCTCAGGCGTATAGAGTGTTCGTATGTACCCATGGAGATGCTGCCCAGCATAGAGCCACCGAAAGCGCCCCGCCCCTATATTGGAGAAGGGAATTTTTATGATGAAGCACCTTATGGGAATGAATGGATTATTAACCAGTATTTATTATATCAGCATGGCATTTCCCTAGTGGGGCCGGATTTTAAAACGTTGGTAAAGCCTATTGATATTTTAGAAGTTCGTAAAGCTTGCATCAGAGACTTATTTGAAGAGTGGCAGCCTAAAATCAACGATCCTATCTTTTTGCAAAACAGCCATTATCAATCCTATATTGTACTAAATCTATGCCGCATTTTATATACGGTTATACGCAAGGCCACTGCAACCAAAAAAACTTCATCTGCTTGGGTATCGGCTGA
>Ga0207081_1113_pt1 | contig 14991 bp, 4 predicted proteins | sample Alteio_BWMinHeat_59_FD_153524 | JGI IMG/M metagenome (GOLD analysis project Ga0207081, IMG submission 153524) | Enriched cells from forest soil in Barre Woods Harvard Forest LTER site, Petersham, Massachusetts, United States -... | ecosystem: Environmental > Terrestrial > Soil > Temperate forest >... | reverse complement strand
CTGGAGGGATTGGCATTTGCCAGGGAGCAGGAAATGCCGCTCTATTACAAGGAACAGCAAATTGGAGAAAGAAGGGTGGACTTCCCGGTCGAAAATGCAGTGTTGATAGAATTAAAAGCAATGTCTGCGATTGAAAATGTTCATCTGGCACAAGCAATAAATTATCTCGAAGCCTTTAAACTGGAAGTAGGTATGCTTATAAACTTTGAAAGTGAAAAACCGGAGTTCAGAAGGTTAATGAAAAACGAACAACAGCTCAAAAAAGGAAATCAAATAGGTTTTAGCAGTTATAAGCGCAATTCATAGCCAATCATAAATATCATTCAAAATCATAGTTCGGACAGGAAACAAAAAAGACGTGCGTGGCGCACGTCTTGCAATGATAGTAAGTGTTGTAAAATTAAATTACTTTAACGTTCACAGCATTTAACCCTTTTTTACCATTTTGCACTTCAAAGGACACCTTGTCATTCTCACGTATTTGGTCTTTCAGACCTGATACATGAACGAAAATGTCCTGGCCTCCATTAGCCGGAGTAATGAAACCAAATCCTTTGGTCTCATTGAAGAATTTTACTGTACCTTCTTGCATTTTGAATTGAATGAATAATTAATAATAAAGCAAATCTACATTTTTTTTATAAACCAACAAATAATTCGATCTTTTTTAATAAAGTATTTTTAACCCTAACTTATTAGCAGCAGATAGAATATAACTAAAGTATTAAATTATACATTTCGGTACAGGGATGGCTTATTATTTTAGCCTGTCCTTAAACACTTTTCTGAACTTCTCTAATTTTGGCCTTATTACGAAATGGCAGTAGGGTTGCTCCCCGTTCTCGTTGAAATAGTTTTGATGGTAATCGTCGGCCTTATAAAATTTTTTGAAGGGTGCGATCTCTGTTACTATCGGATCCTTCCATATTTTTTCTTCACTTAGTTTCTTTTTATAATCTTCCGCTTTTTGCTTTTGTTCCTCATTATGATAGAAAATTACGGAACGGTACTGTGTGCCTACATCATTTCCCTGGCGATTGAGCGTCGTCGGGTCGTGGCTTGCCCAGAAGGCTTCCAGCAGTTCATCATAGCTGATCACATCAGGGTCATAATGAATGTTTATAACCTCTGCGTGCCCTGTATTGCCATAGCATATCTGTTTATAAGTCGGGTGGTCCACATGGCCGCCGCTGAAGCCTGATTCAACTTTCTCAACGCCTTTTAGCAGTTGAAACTGCGCTTCCGTACACCAGTAGCAACCGGTACCGAAAGTAGCTATTTCGGTGTTGTGTGTAAAGTCGTTTGCTGCCATATTGTTCATTTTTTATAAAAATTGCTGTTAATTTTCAATTCTGAGCGTTGAATGTTCCTGCAATAGTAAATGCGACCATGTTATTTTCACCAAATGTAGTATTATATACGAAAAAGGGAGTGGAAGGTATATTCAAAAAACAAAGAAGAAATGTTAAGGATGGCTTGGCAAGCTAAGTTTATTTGCCGCGCCAACTTTCATGCTCAAAAATAAAAAGCGGACTTCGTCTGTCGAAGCCCGCTTTTAAACAGAATTCCATCAGTCAGCAAGAAAACAACCGATGAATAGCCCGCGTGCGATGAAGTTACGGCAGGCGAAGGCGGAGAGAGAGGGATTCGAACCCCCGGACCTTTGACAGTCAACGGTTTTCAAGACCGCCGCGTTCGACCACTCTGCCATCTCTCCGGGCGCAAAATTAGATAAGCAGATGGATTTTCAAAAAATTTCTTTTGGAGGAGCTATATATTTAAAAGTAGTAAGCCTTGATCCAAATTTTGGAAGAAAAAAGTGAACCGTCTAAAATAAATAATATTATGATTGTAGCCAATAGAATAATGAAAGTGAATCTGCAAAGAAAACATGGCTGTCAAATATTCTTGATTATATTTGTTTCACACTTTTTTTACACCGTTATTTGAAATAAGTATGAGCAGAAAATTAGTCTTTATATTGGTTCTCGTTATTTTTTCCAATTATGTTAAGGCACAGGTATTACCAAGAGAGGGTAGCGCATTAAATTACAGGCTGATCGGGTTTACATTTGCTGCTATGCCAAAAGCTGTGGAATACAAAATTGAAATTGCGTCAGGAAATTATTATAATGAAGATTCTTTTAAAAAGAACATAGTTACATCAGCAGAAAGTAAAAGCAACCGAATAATTTCTGAGGTTCCTGCCTTTGGCATTAAATACACATGGCGAATTGTTTATAAAAGCAGTAAAACGAGCATTAAAAGCAGTAAGTTATATCATTTTAGCACACTTACTAATGAGCATGTAGATACCACCAAACTACGGTTAAAAATTTTGCAGCCACCGGCAGAGCAATACAAAGATTATTATGTTTCTGTTGATGGCGGTGGTGTGCTGTATGATATGACCGGCAAGCCGGTGTGGTTTATACCAGACACCAATGGAATTGGAGGTTTTGTAGGAGCTTTGAAATTTACTCCTGAGGGCACTATCACATTCTGGTATGGGAATAAAAATTGTGAAATAAATTATAACGCGGACATTTTATGGCAAACACCCAAAGATGCTTTATTAAGTGGAAATACTGTAGCAGGTGAGCTTTACCATCATGAATTCACCAAACTATCTAACGGTCACTACATGACATTGGGAACACAAATCCTTATGAGTAAGCAAATTATTACAAAAGACAGTAGTTACTTTATTACTTCCAAAGACGGACAGGAGCAAAACGGTTATAAGCCAGGTAAATTTGGTACAATAATAGAATATGATGCAAAGGGGAATATAGTTTGGTCCTGGAAGTCGTTAGATTATCTGCATCACTCTGATTTTAATTACTTCAAGGGAATTGACAGTAACCTCAGATTTGATGCACATGACAATGCTTTTTATTTTGACGAAAAGAATAATTGCATCTATTTGGGTTTCCGGAACCTGAACAGGATAATAGCGATTGATTATCCCAGTGGCAAGGTATTGCGTACTTATGGAGAAAATTTCAAACCCGGCTCGCCCAGGGGTATAGGTACCGGACTGTTTTGCAATCAACATAGCATAGGGCGTACACAAGATGGAGACTTAATCATTTTTAACAACAATTCATGCTGCAATATTGATTCTCTTCCTACAGTTATTATACTCAGGGAGCCTGTTTCAGCCGGCGATACCCTTAAAAAAATATGGGAATATACCTGCACTATTGATGGTGATTTCCCATTAAATACCAGGAAAGTATTTAGCTCTGGCGGCGATGCTATAGAATTGACTGACCGTTCTATATTTGTATGTATGGGCAGCAACTATGGAAAAAGCTTCATAATAAATCGCGAAAAAAAAATATTGTGGAGTGGCCTTCCGCAAAGATACATGGAGCCTGACCAAAAATGGACAACTATTCATGAATACAGAGCAAATATCATAAGCCGAACAGACCTTGAGGGGTTGATATGGAATGCGGAAAAAAGGGGCAATTAACAAAGTGAAACTCCCAGGTGCTTTTAAAGCGCCCAAAGAAAAATGCGAAACTATTAGCTTTATGGATTTTTTTCATCACTAATGCCTATAAATATTTTTTATTTGACGTCATTAACTAATTGTTAGTAATTAATTTGTATTGGTTATTTTTTTGTTTGCTAACTTGTCTCGAATATTCTTTTATAATCCATAAAATCTTTTCCCGATAATAGGGTAGTCACTTATTGAATTGGTTTAAAAGCAAGCTTTGTCAGAAACGAAAATCAAGAGTAAATTTTTAAAAAATGTATTTAGGCGATTGAAAAAAAGTTAAAATTTTTATTTTTTTGTTACCAAAATTTTATAACTTGGACGCAGAATTTATTTAACACACTTTTAATACTGCAATTGGGCGTCATATTGTTTTTTAAATTAGTTACGATTTTTTTTAGTAAAACAAAATTGAGTAAAGGGATCAAAAAAATAATAATAGCAATAAACATAATTAACCGGGTTCATAAATTTTATAAAAAAGCACAGTATGAAAAAAATCTATCTATTTCTCGTTCTTAGTTGCCTTAGTTGCCTTGCTCAGAACGCTTTTGGGCAGTCAAGTACTTTTAATTACACAGGAGCTACGCAAACCTACGTGGTACCCCCCTCAGTATTTGCTCTTGCCGTGGATGCACGGGGGGCTTGCGGAGGATCGCCATATATTTCCTGCGGCACTGCCACAAGTATCGCTTATGGTGGCCGCGTACAATGTTATGTGGCGGTTACCCCCGGCATGAGTTTGTATGTTTACCCCGGTGGGTTAGGAACTAACGAACCCTGCGGCACGGGTACTGTTTATGCCGGAGGTTTTAACGGGGGACAAACTAATCATAGCTTTGCGTCTCCAAGTGGTGGCGGTACTGACATACGCCTGTCTGTAGGCACTGTATCAGGTACCACTGTAACACCATATACTTCGGCTGGTGTCGGATACAGCAACAACCGCATAATAGTAGCGGGCGGCGGCGGCGGCGGCGGTGATTATAACTATATTGGCGGAAATGGCGGTGGCCTTACCGGTGGCATAGGTACCATTGGATATAGCTCCGGCGGTACTCCGGGCTCAGGTGGTACGCAGACCGGTGGTGGCCCTAACGGTACTGCCGGAACATTAGGCATTGGCGCTCCATATGGCAGTGCTTATGGCGGCGGCGGCGGCGGCTATTGGGGTGGTAATTCCGGTATATCTTATGGCGGCGGCGGCGGCGGGTCTTCTTACACAGATCCTAATATTTGTTTTCTTCCTGTGCATACCCAGGGATATACCAGTGCCAATGGTAATGGAGTTGTTTATATTTCACAGGCGGTTCCTGCAGTTTCTTCAGTTCCCAATCCTGTGCCTTCATTTGGGCCAATTACTGTAGGTGCGACTTCTCCTACACAGACTTTTGTGCTTACTGGCATAGCGCTTACAGCGGGCGGCAGCGGAAGCCTTTTAATTACGCCACCTGCAAATTTTCAAATACAACCAATAATTGGGGGTATTCCCAGTGGAACATGGTATACTAATAGTTCACCATATACCTATGCTTATCCTTCATCAGGTTTTTTTGCGGCTACTTCATTTTTGGTTCAATTTTTGCCCACGGCCATTTCAGCCTACAGTGCGAATATTGTTGTTACGGGCGGAGGCTTATCTGCACCATTTAATTTGCCTGTTTCGGGTAACGGCGCTGCTGCCTGTTCTGGCTCTCCAACTGCAGGTACTGCTTCATCAATTCCTACTTCGGGAGGGCCTGCGACTGTATTTACCCTTAGCCTCGCGGGTACGTCTATAGCTGGCGGGCTAACCTACCAATGGCAGGAATCCATTACCGGCGCTGCCGGTACATTTGTGCCGATTTATGGAGCTACCAATCCAACCTATACCTTTTCAGGGCTGCCTTTCAGCACTTATTTTAATTGCCTTGTAAGTTGCGGCTCCACATCTTCATCTTCAACTTCACAGCTGATAACCATGGCCGGGGCCGGGGCAGCTTCCTGCGTACCAAGCTTCTCAAATACCTGTTACGTTTACCCCATGAATACTAGTATTGCATCTCTTACGGGTACATCTGGTACTCTTGCCGATCCAAGTAACTTTGGAGCTGTTTCTGCAACCTGCCCTACAAATTATATAGATAATACTGCGATGGCCAGTACTACGTTAAATGCAGGCACTTCTTATACTGCGACGTTAAATATAGCCGGGCCTCCTAATAATTATTATACCTCGTTTTCTGTACAGGCATGGATAGATTTTAACAATGACGGTACATTCCAGCCATCAGAAAGCGTCGGCGGGTATGCACTCGGCACAATTCCTTCTGCAGCGCCAGGTTGTACATTTACAATACCGGCCGGAGTTGCCAGCGGCACTTTCCGGATGAGGATAATGGGTAACTATAACAGTACAGGGTTTACCAACTATCCTGCTATGAATCCGTGCGCAACCGGCATTGCTTATGGGAATGCCCGCGATTATAAAATTACTATTAATGGGAGCGCTCCTTCATTCCCGGTAGGTTCTGTTACTGCATCACCGACATCTCTTGCATTCGGTAGCGTTACTGTTGGAACGTCTTCTGCTCCCGATCAGTTTTTTACGCTCAACGGCGCAAATCTTACAGCAACTTCACTTTCTGTAACTGCTCCCGTTGGTTTTTCAGTGTCCACGGATGGTGTAACCTGGTATCCGGGGCCAACTACTATGCCTTTGGCTTACACTCCAGGCTTCCCGTCCGGCAGTTTATCTAATCAAAATATTTACGTACAGTTTAACCCCACCGCAGTAACCTCTTATAGCGGAAATATAACAATTACCGGTGGAGGCGTTCCGTCGGCTGTAAATGTGGGGGTAACAGGTAATGGGCAGGCCGTATGTACCGGTGCACCAACTCCCGGTACTGCTTCTGCAAACACTGTTGTAGCCGGCCCCCTCAGTCCGATTACGCTGAGCCTTACCGGGACGAGTGCTGTCGGCGGGCTTACCTATCAATGGCTGTCATCTGCTACGTCTGGAGGTACCTATACCCCTATTGCGGGCGCAATAACATCCACATATAGTTTTGTTGGCATATCTGCTGCCGCATTTTACGAATGTATAGTAACCTGTCCTTCAGGTTCTTCAGCTACTTCAAATGTGGTATCTGTTGGTTTCTTATCTAATCCGGCTGCAACTTTATGTACTACACCGACAGCTGACTTCAGTTGCCCCACTTGTCCTTTTGTTGTTGCCAAGGCAGGTTATCCGTTTACAATTGCCGGAGATGTCGCCCCGGGGATAAATGATGCTACCTCAGTACCTTCGGGCTATTATGCTGATTATACGTCAAGTATGTATTGCGTAATGCATTCGGGAGCCAGCTATTCTGCCTTTATTGAAAGCGGTACCGGAAGTTATAACAATAGCGTTCAGATATGGATAGATTTTAATAGCAATGGCACTTTTGAAGCATCCGAGTCGGTAGGAGGGGTAAACTATCTTGCCAACGGCACGGTTTACACTGCTCCAATAACAATTCCTGCCGGTATCGCCAATGGTAGTTACCGGCTGAGGGTTGTGGTTACCTATAGCTGTTGTGGTGCTCCTAATTACCCTCCGTACCCAAGCATTCCCGCATGTCCGAATACCACGGTTTATTACGATGAAACGCGTGATTATAAGGTAATTTTTGGACCGGCTCCGCCAACACCAGTGTCCCCTTGCGCCGGAATACCTAATCCAGGTATTGCAGACCCCTCAATTACGTCCAGTTGTACCCCATTTACTACCAGTCTTTTCGGTGTTGGCGAGGCAATTGCATTTTCAGGTCTTAACTACCAATGGCAGTCTTCATCTTCCGCCACCGGTCCCTGGACGTCAATTTCCGGTGCTACGGGTGAAAACTATGCTCCTCCTTTAGTTTCAACTGTGGGTACCACTTATTACCGGGATAGTGTTACGTGCATAAACGGTTTTGGAAATGCTTCAACTTTCCCCAAGCCAATTACACTTAATCCTAATCCACTTGCTATTACCGGTACTTTTAACGTTTGTTCTGGCTTAACAACGACATTAGCTGATGCTTCTACAGGTGGCGTATGGGCGAGTAGCAATACCGCCAATGCTACTGTTACGTCAGGTGGCGTAGTAACAGGAGTGACGAGTGGTACTGTACCCACTATTACGTATACCTTACCTACAGGCGGTTGTTTTGTTACACAGCCCGTTACTGTTAATTTGCAGCCTGCTGCCATATCGGGTACAAGCCCTATATGCGGCGCAACAACTTATACCTATTCAGACGCTACTACCGGCGGGGTATGGAGCAGTTCAAATACAGTTATCGCTTCTGTTGGTTCATCTACCGGTATCGTCACCGGCGGGGCACCAGGTGGTGCCACTACTATTTCCTACACCTCAGCGTCAGGCTGTTCGGTTACTTACGCAGTAACTGATAATCCTTTATCAGTGATCACCGGCGTACCAAGTATGTGTCTCGGTTTTGGAACAAGCTTAGCCGATGCGACTCCCGGCGGTGCATGGAGCAGCGCTAATACCGGTATTGCTACCGTGAACAGCAGCGGTGCTGTAACTAGTGTTGCATTAGGCGCTACAACTATTAATTATACTACGACTGCGGGATGCGTTGCGCAATTGACCGTGAATGTTACCAACCCGCCATCTACATTTACTATGACCGGCGGCGGTAATTTCTGTTCCGGTCCATCAACTGTGCATGTGGGAATAAATGGCTCTAACCTGGGAATCAGCTACCAGTTGGTTAATACTTTAACCGGCGCAGTTGGTGGCCTTGTAACCGGTACCGGTTTCCCGATTGATTTCGGCGCAGAACCGGCAGGTACCTATTATGTTGTGGCTAATCCAGGTACTCCCTGCTCTGCTACTATGACCGGCTTCTCTACGGTTACAGCGCTTTCTTTACCAACTGCATATGCTGTAACCGGCGGCGGTAACTATTGCCCCGGCGGTACCGGAGTGAATGTTTTCCTCAATAATTCTGCAATAGGCATTAATTACCAATTATTTGTTGGTGGCGTACCGGTCGGTACAACTGTTGCAGGTACCAACTCACCATTGAATTTTGGTTTGCAAACTACAACGGGTACATATACTGTCGTTGCTACTAACCCTACCACAGGCTGTACGAATACTATGAGTGGCAGTGCCATAGTGGGCCTTAATGCTGCTCCTGCTCCTCAAACTGTTACGGGTGGCGGCCAGTTCTGCGTAGGTGCATCTGGTGTTCTTGTAGGCCTTAGCGGTTCTGTAGTTGGTACTACTTACCAGCTTACTTTAGGCGGGTCGCCAGTTGGAACCCCGCTTGCAGGCACAGGTTCTGCACTTAGCTTTGGATTGGTTACTACAGGCGGTACCTATAATGTGGTGGCAACTATTACTGCTACCGGTTGTTCCGCTACAATGTCCGGGACAGCTGTGGTTGTGGTTAATCCATTGCCTACAGTATTTACAGTGACCGGCGGTGGCGGTTATTGCGCTACAACTACTAACGGCGTTCCTGTTGGCCTTAATGGTTCTACCATTGGCGTTAATTACCAGTTATATTATACTCCTTCAGGTGGGGCAACGGTTACTTCAGGCAGCCCTGTTCCGGGTACTGGTTCAGCTATCACGTTTACGGGTGGTACAGGCGCGGGTGGTACTTACACCGCTGCGGGCTCTTACTCCGTTGTTGCGTCCAACCCAACCACGGGATGTAATAACAATATGTTCGGCAGTGTATCCGTATTTACCAATCCGCTACCGCTGTCATTCTCTGTTACCGGCACTGCTAACTATTGCGCAGGTGGTACGGGTGTCCCTGTTTTCCTTTCAGGTTCTCAGGCAGGTACTACCTACCAGTTATTTAACGGTGTTACACTAACAAGTGCGGCATCAGGTACAGGGTCTGCAATTAACTTTGGCACATTCACTGCGGCTGGTACTTATACAGCAGTAGCCACGACTACGGCTACAGGTTGTACGGCAATTATGCCTGGCAGCGCAATTATTACCATCAATCCATTACCAATTGCTTACAATGTAGTGCTTACCGGCGCAAGTAGTTACTGCCAGGGTGCTACAGGTGTTCCGGTCGGCCTCAGTGGTTCAAATACAGGGATCAACTACCAGTTATTTAATGGCACTACACCAATAACACCGGTCGTAGCAGGTACAGGGTCTCCGATCACTTTTGGCCCGCAACTGGCTGGTTCTTACACAGTAGTTGCTTCCAGCACATCTCCGCTCCCCACATGTACGGCAAACATGACGGGAAGCGTATCTGTAACCGTTAATCCTGTTCCAACTGTTTATTCTGTAACGGGCGGCGGCAATTATTGCTCTAATGCGCTTCCCGCAGGAATGCATGTAGGCCTTAGCGGCTCTAATACAGGTATCAATTATTCCATCTTCAGGACCGGTGGTGCGGTGTTAACTTCAATGCCAGGCATAGGTGGCGCTTTAGATTATGGTTTAGAATCTGTTGTTGGCACTTACAAGATTGCAGCTGCAAATGCTACTACAGGTTGTGCTGATACTATGTCAGGCAGCGCGGTAGTGGGTATAAACACCCTGCCAAATGCTACCTATTCAATTACAACCACTACTCCCGGCGGCGCTCAATATTGTGCTGGCGGTACAGGTGCAGGCATCGGTACCAGTAATTCAGAAACAGGTGTTAACTACCAGTTGTTAAGCGCAGGCTTCCCGACAGGGGCTCCTTTGGCAGGCAGTGCAGGTGTGGCACTGAATTTTGGCCCGCAAACAGGCGCGGGGCCTTATACAGTTATGGCTGCAAATGCAGCTACAACATGCAGCACTTTGCTTACAGGCAGCATAACAGTAACTATTAATCCATTGCCGGCCGTGGTTTCAATAACAGGCGGCGGTGGTAACTATTGCGGCGGCACAGCAGGCGCTCCGGTAGGGCTTAGCGGTTCTGCCAGTGGTATTAGCTACCAGTTATATAATAGCGGTGCCCTCGCGGGTGGCACTGTTGCAGGTACAGGCGGCGTACTTAGCTTTGGTTTAGAGCCATTCGGTACTTACACAGCAGTTGCTACCAACGGCGTTACGGGTTGTAGCGCTAATATGTCAGGTAGTGCTATTATTAACCTCAACCCTGCTCCGGTTTCTTCTTATGCCATCACAGGCGGCGGCAATTATTGTACTGGCGGTTCCGGACGGCTTATCGGCCTCAGCAGTTCCAGCCCTGGTATTAGTTACCAATTAATGTCATTAGGCTTACCAGTTGGTACTCCAATGGCAGGCACAGGTGTTTCGCTTAGCTTCGGACTGATAACTGCATCAGGATCTTATACGGTTCTCGGCACAAATACTGCAACAGGTTGTACTGCAACAATGACCGGTACAACTACTATATCTATTAATTCTTTACCCACGCCGTTTAATGTGAACGGTGGCGGAAACTATTGTCCAGGTACGTCAGGTGTCCTGGTTGGCCTGAGCGGATCAGTTTTGGGTACTACTTACCAGTTGTTCAATGGTTCTACTGCTGTAGCTGGTGGCTCAGTACCTGGTACAGGTTCGCCCATCAGTTTCGGATTACAGACGGCTACGGGTACTTATACAGTTGTTGCCAATAACGGGGCAACTACATGTACCGGTAACATGACGGGTGCAGTGACTGTTGGCCTTAGTTCTCTGCCGGTTGCATATAGCATTACCGGCGGTGGCCAGTATTGCCCCGGCGGTACAGGTGTTAATGTTGGTTTGAGCGGATCTAATACAGGTATAAACTACCAGTTGCAAAATGGCGCTGGCCTTGTAGGTTCTGCGGTACCTGGTACAGGGTTCTCACTCAACTTCGGCCCGCAGACAGCCGCAGGTACTTATACTATAGTTGCTAACAATCCAACATCTACATGTAATAATAATATGGCTGGTACAGCGACTGTTATTATCAGCACTCCTCCTACTGCGTTTAATGTAACAGGCGGTGGCAACTATTGCCAGTCTGGTGCGGGTATGCACATTGGCCTTGACGGTTCTCAAACAGGTACGTTCTATCAGTTGTTTAACGGGGCTGGTACCGTAGGCAGCCCAATGCCGGGCACAGGGTCATTGTTGGATTTCGGGGCACAAACAGTTCCCGGTACTTATACCGTTGTAGCAACCAGCACATCTACCACTTGCAGCAACACAATGGCGGGCAGCACTACCATAAACATACTGCCGCTTCCATCTGTGTTTACTGTATCAACCGGAGGCAACTATTGTGCCGGTTCAGGTGGTATAGATGTTATGCTTGCTTCTTCTCAGACAGGTATTTCTTATCAATTATTTAATGGCGCTACAGGATTGGGTACTATAACCGGTTCAGGTGCAGCTCTTGACTTCGGCAACCAAACAGCAGCCGGTACCTATACCATAGTTGGTACGGATATGGGCAGCAGTTGCACGAATACAATGTCAGGAACTTCGGTGATCGTTGTTAACCCATTGCCTACCGCATATATAGTTAGCGGCGGTGGTAACTATTGCGCGGGTGGCGCAGGTGTTCACATAATGTTGAGTGGTTCTAATACAGGAATTCACTATCAGTTAATGAATGGTGGCCCAATCGGCACTGCTGTAGCCGGTACCGGTTCAGCAATTGATTTTGGCCCGCAGACTTTAGCTGGCGGATATACTGTGGTAGCTTCTAATACTGCTACCAGTTGCACTAACACTATGACCGGTACTGTTGCGGTTATCGTTAATACTTTACCTGCTTCATATTCAGTTACCTCATCAGCCAGCAATTACTGTGCAGGTGGCGACGGTGTAGAGGTAGATTTAAGCAGTTCAGATGCAGGTATGACCTACCAGTTATATAATGGTTCTACAACTTTAGGCAGCCCGGTACCTGGTACAGGTTTCGAAATAAGCTTTGGTTTGCAGACCCTGGCAGGTACTTATACCGTAGTGGCTATTAACCCCTCTACTGCATGTAACAAGACCATGACTGGTGCAGCTACTATTGTAGTAAATCCACTTCCTGTAGCATATACAGTAACAGGCGGCGGCAATTATTGCAATGGCGGCAGCGGGGTTCATGTAGGTATCAGCGGTTCAAACACCGGTATCAGCTATCAATTATACAACGGTGGTGGTACGGCAATAGGCAGCGCGATAATGGGTACTGGCCTTGCACTTGACTTCGGTTCACAAACTTTGGCAGGTACTTATACAGTTGTAGCCACAAATGCAGGAACAACCTGTACCAACCACATGTCAGGCTTTGCAACAGTAGGAATAAACCCGCTACCTACTGTTAATACAGTTACTGGCGGTGGTAATTATTGCGCAACTGGTGCAGGTGTGCATGTTGGCTTGAATGGTTCAACTGCCGGAGTAAACTACCAGCTATACAATGGTGTTTCTTTAGTTGGCGGGCCAGTTGCAGGTACAGGTATAGCATTGGATTTTGGTACGCAGACAGCAGCAGGTACTTACACTGTGATGGCTATGAATGCCGCTTCAGCATGTAGCAGCTCAATGGCAGGCAGTGTTTCTGTAGTTGTCAATTCCTTACCTTCATCTTATCCGGTAACAGGCGGCGGCAACTATTGCCCCGGTGGTTCCGGTGTGCATGTTGGCCTTGGTGGATCTGCATTGGGTATCAGCTATCAATTGTATAATGGCGCTTCTCCGATAGGTGGTGCAATGCCAGGTACTGGCAGCGCTTTAAACTTTGGTGCCATAACGCTTTCGGGTACTTATTCAGTTGTCGCAACTAATGCTGCCACTACCTGTACCAGCAATATGTCAGGAAGTGTGAGTGTAGGCCTTAACCCATTGCCTGCTGTATATTCAGTGATCGGCGGTGGTAACTATTGTGCAGGTGGTGTAGGGGTACATGTAGGTATCAATGGTTCAGCTACTGGTATTAACTACCAGTTATACAACGGATCAGCAACAGGTTTCCCTGTAGCAGGTACCGGTGGCCCTGTTGATTTTGGCTTGCAGACAGCGGCAGGTAGCTATACAGTTGTTGCTATGAATGGTACTACTACATGTAGTAATAACATGTCTGGTTCAGCTGTGGTAGTAATTAGCCCATTGGTGTCTCCATCGGTAACCCTTTCTACCGGCGTGGGCGATACAGTTTGCGCAGGTCGTGTGGTTACTATCAGCTCTACGGTAGCAAATGGTGGCTCGGCGCCAATATTCTCATGGACTTTAAATGGTTCTCCTGTTAGCGGCACCGGCGGCACCTACGCATATACACCTGCAGATGGTGACAACATTGGCGTATTAATGACCAGTAACGCAACCTGCGCTACACCGCCAACAGTAGGCAATTCACTGGTATTATCAGTAATGGCAAATGGCAACCCCACTATCAGTGTGGCAGCAACACCAGGCCAAATTGTCTGTCAGGGAACTCCGGTTACCTTCAATAACTTCAATACATTCGGAGGCACACCAACGTTCACCTGGATAGTAAACGGCAGCAATGTCAGCACTGCCCCTTCATACACATACACACCAACCAATGGAGATGTGGTATATGCAATAATGACCAGCAACTATCGTTGCCGCCTGGAAAATACGGTAACCAGCAACCATATAACAATGGAAGTTGATGACAGCCTGCTTCCTGTAGTGACAATAACAGCTCATCCGGGTACAAACATCAGCAAAGGGCAAAGCTTAACATTAACAGCATCAGTTGCAAATGGAGGTGGAACCCCAAGCTATCAATGGTATGTAAACGGTATAGCAGTACCGGGTGCTACACAGGCGTCATTGACCGGCAGCAATTACAACAACGGAGATTCAGTTACTTGCGAAGTGACCAGCAGTGGTGGTTGCGCAGGCCTGCAAGGCTTCAATTCAGTGAGAGTGGTTGTAAACGGCATTACAGGTGTTCAGCAGATTGCTAATGCAAGCGGTGACATTCAATTGATACCAAACCCGAACAAGGGTATATTCACCATCAAGGGTACTTTGGGTACAACAGATGATGAAGAAGTATCTGTGGAAATAACTAATATGCTTGGCCAGGTGATTTACACCAATAAGCTGATGGCTCATGGCGGTATCATCAATGAAAAAGTACAGCTTAGCGGCACAGTGGCAAATGGTATGTATGTACTGAGCCTCCGTTCAGCAAGCGCAAATGATGTATTCCATGTAGTGATAGAGCAATAATCGTTTAACATTACAATTAATAATAAGCGCGGGGAGCAGGTTGCTCCCCGCGCTTATTTATGTCACACATAACTAAAATTGTGAAGGGATAATACTAATTAGACTTAATAAATCAGCACCGCACTACACCTTTGCGACCTTTAAAACGTCACATGAGAACTGCGCCTTTGCGCCTTTGCGTGAGATTCTTTCGTGCCGTATTTTTACGTCCAATTGGGATAATATGTTCTTATAATCCGAATGTTGACGGGGCTTTCTTGCGCATATGTAGCTTCACCGCGCCTTTGCAGAGCCGGGTGAGGCCTTCTCGCGCATATGTAGCTTCACCTCTCCT
>Ga0207081_1112_pt1 | contig 14998 bp, 16 predicted proteins | sample Alteio_BWMinHeat_59_FD_153524 | JGI IMG/M metagenome (GOLD analysis project Ga0207081, IMG submission 153524) | Enriched cells from forest soil in Barre Woods Harvard Forest LTER site, Petersham, Massachusetts, United States -... | ecosystem: Environmental > Terrestrial > Soil > Temperate forest >... | reverse complement strand
TCAAGCCTCAAGACTGGTTTGCCACACTTTTCTTGGTCCCCCTTCGCCAAGGCTTCGGGGCGACACTACTACACCTAATCGTCTTCGGTTAGTCTGGCTTTAATAAAATAAAATCCCAAAGAGAGAGTTTAAACTGGCGTAAGCCACACGAAGCCGAAGGCGTAGTGTGGGACTCGCAAAAGGCAGAGGTTCCATCCCCAGCAGCTTTTTTGATCCTCTGCCTCAGGAAGAGTTAAATAAATGGCTAGGAAAAACACTCAAAAAAGTGCGTGTGATAAATAAGTAATCCCGCTTTGCAAATGACTATATTTGCGCTATAATTTACACTTTAGCAAGGTTTTATGTCTTGGGCAGCACAACTTAGTAAACTGGATTGGTGTGTTTTTATTGCACTCTTAGTGATGTCCTTTGCCTTCTTAATCTGGCGGCGGTTAGCCAATAAAAATAACAATAGTATTGTAGAATACATGGTGATGGGCAGAACCCTCACTCTGCCCATGTTTGTAACCACACTGGTCGCCACCTGGTACAGCGGTATATTTGGAGTTACCCAAATATCATTTGAGCATGGCCTTTATAACTTTATCACTCAGGGGTTTTTCTGGTATTTGGCAGCTGCGATCTTTGCGCAGTTTTTTGTACGGCGGGCAAAAGCGAGTGCAGCGCTTTCTTTCTCCGAGCTCATTGGCCAGATGTACGGCAAGAAGTCGGCCTGGGCAACGGCACTTCTGATCTTTGTAAAAACCCTGCCAATTCCATATGCCATTGCCATTGGCCTTTTTATCAGTGGATTCACAGGTATTTCACTTAACCTGGCGATTACCCTGGGGATTTTGGCTGCAACTATCTATTGTTTAAAAGGCGGCATGCGAGCTACCATTATATCGGATGTGCTGCAATTTATAGGTATGTTTACAGCAATTGGCTCAGTTGTTGCGGTTTCTTACTATAGTTTTGGAGGATTGGATTACCTTACGCGCACCCTTCCCTATTCGCATTTTTCCCTACAGGGTAATCACAGTTTTCAAGTAGTCATAGTCTGGATGCTGGTTGCCTTCAGTACCACCCTGCTCAGCCCGGTTTTTTACCAGCGTTGCTTTGCAGCTAAGACGACGAAAATTGCCCGGGCAGGCATTTATATTTCAATAGGTTTTTGGGTGATCTCTGACATTCTGACTACCTGCGCTGGTATGTACGCGCGGGCTCATATGCCTGATGCAGCACCAGCCAATGCTTTTATGGATTATGCGATCACAATACTTCCTGAGGGGCTGCGGGGTTTTTTCCTGGCCAGTATTTTCATCACAGTTTTTTCAGCTATTGATTCTTTCTTGTTTATCTCTAGCAGCGTGATTTCGTACGACCTTTTCAACAAGCTCGCACACAGCAATACTTCACGCAACTTTTGCATAGTGGTGACGGCAGTTATCACCATCATAGCCAGTAGGTTTTTTAATGGAAGTATCGAAAAAGTCTGGCTGCTTACCGAATCATTCTTTCTTGCGTGCATGCTGCTGCCCACAATTCTAGGACTAACTTTAAAGCAGGCATTGCCTGGAGACAGTATATTTAAAATTATTATAATTACTTTTATGGCAATGGTGCTTTGGCAGATATTCGGCTATCCAGAATTTATAGAGCCTTTCTTCATTGGCCTAGCCATAAATACTATATGCATTATTCTCGACTTAATCAGGAGAAGTGCTTTGAAAAACTCTAGGAGACTTACCATAATCACTGATCAATAGAGTTAACTTTAGGGCGTATATATTAAAAGCTGGCAAGATGTATAGAATTTCAAACATGCGAGCCGGAATAATTAATTATTTTTTTAAATTATCGAGCAGAGTAAATCATTTTTTAAATCGTGTTTATATTATTGCCACAGGATTACACCTGTGCTAAAGTGCAATGTTATAAAAATTTTAAACGGTTGCTGTTATGGGTAGACGTGGAGACCATTCCTATGATGAACTTAGCAAGATGATCATAGAAGCTGCATATGAGCTTATGGAAAAAGAAGGCTATACTAATATAAGTACTAGAAAGATCGCGGCACAAATTGGCTATACCGTAGGCACACTCTATAATATATATAAGAACCTCGATGATATTTTCGTTCATATCAATGCGCGGACTATTGAAAAGTTACACTTCACACTCAATAAAGCTCTTGACCACTCAAAGGCTAAGGAGTCAGTAAGAGCTTTAGCGCACGCGTATATTCAATTTAGCAAAGACAACTTCAATCTATGGTCTATGCTTTTTGAATACCGGTTTCCACCTGAGCACGTAATGCCTAAGTGGTATATGGAGAAAATAAATTCACTTTACCTTATAGTAGGGAAATCAATTTCACAGATAGCCCCTCGCATGGATGAAGCTCAGCTCAAGTCCGTCATAATGGTGCTTTGGGCAGGCATACACGGAATCTGCGCACTTTCGATTAAAGGAAAGCTTGACCGTGCTGGTTCTGAATCTGCGCAGGCTCTGGTTGAAAACTTCATCGACAATTACATGCGTGGCTTGGGGTTGATTCAATAATATGGAAACGGGCGAACAAATCCAGCTGGTAATAGGGCTAATATTTCTTGCTTCACTGATTATAAGCTTATATGCCAGAAGCAGCCTTAGCCTTAATAAAACTGCGAGTTATATTCTGATTTGGCTGACTATAGCATTTGCCTTAATTCTAGGTTATTCTTACCGCCAGGATTTCGCTTCGGTTAAAGACCGGGTGCTGGGAGATCTCATACCAGCCCGATCACATATTGAAGGTGGGTATATTATTGTGAACAAAAGTGATGATGGACACTATCATATCTATGCCCAGGTAAATGGGAAAAGTATTAGATTTCTTGTGGATACCGGAGCTTCAGAGGTTATGCTGACGCAAAGTGATGCAAATACAGCCCACGTTGTACCATCTGGGGATATACGGCAATTCTCAACAGCCAATGGCGTTGCGATAGCCTATGGCGCACGCGCCAATATCAGCATTGAGTCCGTATCAATGGAGGACTTCAGGGTTTTTGTTACCGATTCGGCTGTAACAAGCTCTCTGCTCGGCATGTCATTCCTGAGCAAGTTTCATGAAATCAAATTTGATAATGATAAGCTTTACCTGAAAATCGATGGTAATTAAAGTCAACACACAACCATAGGCAAAGCAGCATATTGTTAATAAAAAAAACGCTGCCACTTAATATTTTTGTAATATTTATATGATATAATAAATTACTACTTAATTGTTACTTGCATTATATTATGTACGACCTATTGAAACCAGTAAAGCTACTAAAGCAATCTATTTATAGAGAGCTTAGATATGTATTGGCACACATAAATTTAGATATTATTGCCCCATTTACCTGGGAATATTTTTGCCAATCATCGCTTACTAAAAATTCAGACGGGGTTTCACCCAGAAAAATAGCTGGAGTTTTAATGAGTGAGTCAGGTATGTGCCTTGGATTGAGCGCATTTTATGCTATGTATGTTCAAAACCCAAGTGGGCAAAGCTTTATAAAATTTCTTAAAGCAAAAATAAAAGCACCAGAATTACATACGGCCTATTTTGAAAAACTGCTATTTACTCAGTTAACACCTGATAAGATAGAATACAAGAATATTCAAGAACTGCAAGATAATACAATTAGGAGCTTAGTACAGAAGGCTGGATTGCAGCATTTAACTACTATAGGCATCTGCATGGGAAATAGTCATCTTGCGCATGAGATTGCATTCACTACTATTTCCAGAGCAGGTAAGCAAACTGAATATGAATTATTTGACCCCAATTTTGGTATATTCAAAACATCTAACGAGTCCGTGCTTAAATCTAAAATACTGGAGCTGGCAATCTACTATGAATTTGACAAGTTTAGCTTTCAAGATTTGATACGCTATTCGACAAATGATATTGACTGGAATTCAACTCAAAATAATAGACCCACACCTTTAATAAAGGCTTGCAGGGATGGGAATAAAGCAATGGTTAAATTCTTACTAGAGGAAAAAGGGGCTAAAATTGATTTAGCAGACCCCAATGGATGGACACCACTGACAACCGCGGTTTCCAAGGACAATGTTGAAATGGTAAAGCTGTTACTGAAAAAAGGGGCTAAAATTGATTTAGCAGACCCCAAAGGCTTTACTCCTTTTACATCAGCAGTTTTTACTGGCAATATTCCAATGGTAAAGCTATTATTGGAAAAAGGTGCAAAAATTGATTTAGTAGATTCCGATGGCTGGACACCCCTGACAAACGCCACTAGCAAGGGCAATATTGCAATGGTAAAGCTATTATTAAAAGAAGGAGCCAATGCTAATTTGCTAGATCGCAAAGGCCTGACACCCCTGATAGTCGCCGTTACCAAGGGCGATATTGCAATGGTAAAGCTATTATTAAAAGAAGGAGCCAATGCTAACTTGCCAGACGGTAAAGGCTTTACACCTATGGTCATGGCTAGCTATTTTAATCATACTTCAATAGTAGAATTGCTGCAGCAAGCTTTGCAACCAAAACAAGCATCATGGGTGGAACGTTTTGCACAAAGCATCGGGCACAGCTTAACGTCAGTTTGGCAAATGGAATAAGGATTTGAGTTTATTGCACTAAAAAGAATCATGATGCGATCATGAGGTTAATATGACGCTTTTGTTAAATCAATTTTTAGCTGCTGAACTCTTTCCTGGTCAACTTCTCGAACCTCACCAAGCTTGAGGTTTTCCAGCGCAAAGCTACCATAGGCTACCCTGATCAGGCGGTTTACCTCTAAACCGAAGTGGCTAAATACCTTGCGGATTTCACGGTTTTTGCCTTCCCTAAGCTTAACCTTGATCCAGGTGTTTGAGCCTTTGCTTGAAGTTTCAGGCTCGGCATCAATACCAGCATAATTTATGCCTTCAACAGTTACGCCGGCAGCTAGCCTCTCGATTATGTCCTTATAGAGCTTTCCGAAGATGCGCACCCGGTATTCGCGCACCACCTGGTTTTTAGGCAGCTCCATAGTGCGAGCCAGCTCGCCATCATTGGTCAGCAGCAAGAGGCCTTCGGTATTATAGTCAAGCCTGCCAATAGTTATTACCCGAGGCATCGCCTTAGGCAGAAGGTCAAAAATTGTCTGCCGTCCCTGAGGATCGTGGCTAGAAGTGATCGTACCCTTGGGTTTATAAAATAGCCATAGCCTTGTCTTTTCTGCTTGTCTTAGAGGTTTGCCGTTTACGGTAATAGTATCTTCTGCACTTACCTTAGTGCCAGGCTCTGTTATGGTACTGCCGTTGACCTTTACCTTGCCCTCCGAGATCAGTACCTCTGCATTTCTACGCGAACATACTCCCGATCTTGCTATTACTTTGGCAATTCGCTCTGGGTTGTTTTTCATAAATATAAATGGTGGGTCTGGGTGGAGTTGAACCACCGACCTCACGCTTATCAGGCGTGCGCTCTAACCACCTGAGCTACAGACCCATTTAATTCACTATGCAGGGATGACATTAATGTACTGGATGTTACCTGACCTGGCTTTAAACTCAACAGTTCCTTGAACAATGGCAAAAATAGTATGGTCTTTCCCCATACCCACACCGGTGCCCGGATGGAATTTGGTACCACGTTGCCTGACAATTATATTCCCAGGAATAACATTTTGCCCACCAAACATCTTCACACCTAGTCTTTTACCTGCTGAATCGCGTCCGTTTTTGGAACTACCACCCGCTTTTTTCGTTGCCATTTTCTAAACCTATTATTTATGCGTTAATTTCTTTTATACGTAGCACAGTGATATGCTGCTTATGCCCACGCTTGCGTCTGTAATTATGCCGGCGTTTCTTCTTAAAAACAATAACTTTATCAGCTCGGCTTTGCTCAAGAATCTCCGCAGAAACCTTAGCACCAGAAAGCGTTGGGTTACCAACCTTACCTTTGGCCATAAGAACTTGCTCAAATACATGGCTAGCTCCAACTTCACCGGCAATCCTTTCAATTTTAATCACATCGCCAGCTTTAACGTGATATTGTTTGTTACCTGATTCTATAACTGCGAACATTTAATTTACCAACATTTACTAATGTGCTAAACTTTTACCCGCAATACGCCCAAAAGTCAAGTACAAATAGGCTTCTTATCTGCAAATAGTTTTTAACATTTTAAAAGCGTTTTTCATAAGTTGAAATCAGCGTGCATGCCGTCAGGAGCCCGGCATTCGCAAATCAATTCTTCATAACTTGTGTTGTGATGAAGATGAATACTTACCTCTTTAGGAGAATCAGACTGCTGAGGTTCCGGTTGTGCACTGGTTTCGACTGCCTTCGGATGCTCATAATATGTATCAATGACCTTTTCGGCATAATCCTTGGCGCCAGTTATGATGGAAACAACTTCCGTATGGAATAATCCTAAAGCACAGCCTGCAAAAAGCGGGATTTTAATCGCTATATTTTGCGAATTTAAGTCCTGTTCTAGGCTTTGCATAAGAAGTATTTCTCTATTACCAAAAAGCAGGTTAGCAGTTTTTGGAAGTATATAACAAAGGGCAATTTTTCCCACCGCAACACCTATAGTACTTGTCAAATCTGAAATAACAGCCATATAACCCCTCCACTTTGAAAATATTGGATAAGATTGATATTATATAAAAAACCCTAACAAAAGGTTAATTTATATTAAAATTGTTGAATTATTTAGATTTTGATACTTTTTCAATAACAACAAAGGCAAGCGAATAACTGTCTTCGTCAGAAATACTTAAATGCACTCTCATTTGACCCAACCTTTCTGGAAATCTGATATAGGGTTGCCCCGAAGGATGGTTGAGGATTTCAATCTCATTAAAATGGACAGCCTCACCTATACCAGTGCCTAAGGATTTAGCAAATGCCTCTTTGGCAGCAAATCGATTTGCAAAGTAAACACATTGTTTTTTGGGGTGAACTGGGGCATTCATAATCTCAGTATCAGAGAAAATTCTTTTTAAAAATCTAGCTCCATATAAATCTATTGAGCGCTTAATTCGGCCAACACGAACAATATCACAGCCAATATTTGCTATCATAATTCTGCCGTATGCTTAAATGTGATCAATTTAAAGGTTAAGTCATCCTTCAAATTTTGTAGTCGGTCTTTGCTAAACTTATCTAATATGAGCTTCTTAAGAAATTTAGCGTCCTTAGAAGCAGCTTGATCATCTACCAGAGCTTGCGCCAATTCTTCAATTGTTAAGAAAGTATTATTTTCATTTGATGTTTCAATCAGGGCATCACTATAAAGCAACATGGCGTCCCATTGGTTAAGGTCTATTGTATGAGCTTTATACTCATGATTGCCGATAATGCCAAGTGGAAACTCTTTCGAGTTTAAAAGCTGGTACTGCTTTTTGCTAAATGAAAGTAGCAATGGAGGTGGACAAGAAGCACATGAAAAATCAAGGGTTAGCTGCACGGGGTCGAGCACCCCATAGAACATAGTTGCAAAATACTGGCGCTCCAGCATTTTAAAGAGAATGGTGTTTACTGACGATAAGAATGTGCCTGGAGCTCTCACCATACAGTGCTCTCCGTTATTTATGATGCTATAAAGTCTAAAAGTATTGATGGCTGCTGCCATACCATGACCGGAAAAATCCCATAAACAAAGGCCAAGCTTGTTATCATCGAATTCCATTATATCGTAAAAGTCTCCACCAAGTTTGGAGGAAGGTTTAAAAAGCGTATCGATTGTCATACTGTATTTTTGCGCAATCCTAGCCAGAAACTCCTGTTTTGGCAGAATCGATTCCATCACCGATAGCGCTTCTTCCATCTCGGTTTCCATTTGTGAATAAGCATTCTCCAGCTTGTGAATAAGCAACATTTGTTGGAGCTGCACATTGATTCTAGCCAGCAATTCACTAACATCAACAGGCTTACTAAGGAAATCGGAAACCCCATGTTTAAAAGCTGATTGTTTATCAGGCAAATTACTTATTTCAGTTTGCACAATAATAGGAATATTCTTAGATTTATTATTAGATCTGATCGCTTTGCATACGTCGATACCGTTCATATCAGGCAAGGTCAAATCCAGCAATATAAGATCGATGTTATTTTTATCAAGGATTTCTAGGGCTGTTTTCCCGTTCTGGGCTAGAAAGATATTAGTATAATCTGCAGCCCGCAAAGTATCATTAATAAAAGCTAAATTTTGCTCTTTACCTTCAACAATAAGGATTGCCGATTTCTTTGTGCTATCTGCTAACATATACCTATCTTCTTCAATTGATTACATATCAGTATAACATATTGATTTTATTATATCAATAATGCTGGGTAAGCGCCTTTTATGGTAATTTGCGGCTGCACCCAAGCCTTGAGGCCAGAACTGGCGCCACTTTGCCCTTGCTTTAATTTGATTTGAGCCCAGACTATATTGCATTTTGGTTTATACAAGGATTATTTTATTGAAATATATAAATTATTTTCCCGAAAGATATTGAATTGGCTTTCAATTAAGTACCAATACTCCATACTAATTTTAGGGTCACATTCATTATGTGTTATGAAGGGAAGAGGTTCAGGTGAAGATCATCTACCAGCAGAGAGCATTTATTCTGATCCCCTTAAAGCAGTCTTAATTGTAGGCCAAGATCATAAAATACCCAAAGTTCTTGAAATGCAATTTCAAGAACAAGGCCATCTCCAAATCGGTAATGGAATAACAAACTTAAAGTTACTTAATGCAAGTTTTAGCGCCCTTAAGAACAGGATAGACAATACTACCCGAATATATATTTGGTCTCATGGATCGGTCAACAATGATATCCATAGTGTAGATATTTTAACTAAAGCTCTTCTCCAAAAACTAGCAGGTTATAGTAGGGGTAAGCCTTTAAATATTCACCTACTATGTTGTTACGCAAGCGCTGCAGCACTGGATGTCACAGCTCTACCTGTAGGCTCTGTGCTGGTGACTCACGGCTCTCCATCCAATATTACTTATACTACTATAAACTCTAAAACTATTTTGCAATCGAGTCAGGATGTAAAAAGCACATCTTTGTTACAAGACTTTATACATAGGTTTCCGCTTTACCTTAAGTATGCTACGACCGTATCTATACACAAGAAACAAGGCATAGCCTTTCGCCACACCATTACACATCCTAAAAATATACTAACTATAGTCAACAACATACAAAGTTATCTTGAGGCCAAGCGGGCAAAGTTTATAAAAGCATATGAGCAAGAATTTAGTAAATCAGCAGTTTCTAGTACGCTTCGTCAAATCACTTTGCAGGAAGCTAAAGAATGGTGCACTGACATCCTCTTATATACTACTTTGTCAGGTGGGAGAATGCTGCTTAATTCACTTGAAAAAAGACTGGGCACTTTTTCAAAATATATAGATGGCACTACATATGGGCCAGCTTTCATTTCTGCAACTAAACAAGGTAATGAAAAATTAGCGTTCGCCTTCCTGGCCTCTCCTGCAATTAAACCAAACATAAAAGATAGTGAAGGGTTGACAGCATTCATTTGGGCTGCAATTAAGGGCTTTGAACGCATTATATCCGCCTTCCTGGCATCTCCTAAAATTAAGCCAAATTCAAAAGATAATAATAGAAAGACGGCCTTAATGTGGGCTGCCTCTCAGCCGGATAACGAAAAATCAGTATCAGCCATTGTGGCATCTAAAAGGGTAAAGACAAATTTAAAAGATAAAAATGGGTTTAGCGCATTAATGCTTGCTGTGATCAAATGCAATAAAACGTCAGTATCTACTCTGCTATTATCTGGTAATGTAAAACCGAATATACAAAATAAAAAAGGATTCACAGCATTTATTTTAGCTGCCTATATAGGAGATACTGATATACTATCAGTCTTGCTTGAATCAGATAGGGTTAAGACTAATTTAAAAGACGTTGAGGGGCGTACAGCGTTAGTTTGGGCTGTTATTCAAGGCCGAGTTGCGGCAGTATCAGTTTTGCTTGATTCAAATAAAGTAGATGTGCATAGCAAAGATAATAAAGGATGGACAGCATTAGCGTGGGCCGAGTACTGTAAGAACACCCATATTATCCTATTGATTGAAGCTCATATTCTCAAGCAAGAGCTTGCTGCTTTAGACAGTGATAAAATAGAGCAAGTAACTAGCTTAATGCGCAGGACACCAGGCAGCCCAAAAACCTTTGATTTGCCGCTATCCAGCTTAAATCTAACCACTATAAGCACTTTAGCCAAACATATTGGCAGCCTTGACGTTAGCGTACTTTCTGAGGCTTTCCTGCAAGAGCAGATTTTGCAGGCGCAAAATAATAAAGAAAATTTAGATATGAATTGCATTTCTTCAACTGGAGTAAAAGATGAATATACAAAAGCCCAAGCAGTGGAAGAGTTATGTTTCGCCATCTTAGCAACCAAAAAAAATGACGCAGTTCAAATGACTAGGCGGAGAAGCTTAACAGCCCTGGATGTACTCGCTTCGTATTCCGATTCAAGCCTTTCTACAATAGTTTCAAACGTCTTTACTCAACCTTGTTCAAATGTGCTTATTAATACCAAGATTCCTGTGGTCACTTGGCAAAGAAGCTGCTCTCCCACTAATGCATGCGGCGCCAGCTTGGGTTAAGCGTCATACGGGTTATTATCATTCTTGCGGTATCTGATTCTGATCGGCACGCCATCTAGGTCAAAATCTTCACGCAATGAATTATAAAGGTAACGGTTATAGCTTTCAGCTAGCCCCACACTGGAGTTGCAGAAGATAGTAAAGGTAGGTGGCTTAGCGCCAGTTTGCGTTATATATTTTAGCCGCATACGCCGCCCACCCTGAATAACAGGTGGGGTATGGTTAGCTGTTGCTTTCTTAAGCCATTGGTTCAACTGGCTAGTTGAGAGTTCTTTTTTCCAGATCTCTTCTGCCAGCTGAGCCGCTTTAAAAATGCCTTTGATATTCTTATTGTTTTTGGCAGAAATATAAACTGGGGTAATGCCTTTGACCTCGAACATATTTCTTTCAATCAAATAATCTAGCTCCTCACTAAAGGCCTGGCGATCAACAATAAGATCGCACTTGTTTATAACTAGCACTAGCGCTTTCCCCTCTTCAATTGCAATTCTTGCGATCGATAGATCCTGCTTTTCTAGGGGTTGTTGGGCATCGATAACTATGGCTACCACATGGGCGCGTCGCATAGCATTTATACTTTCTCCCACCGATAGTCCTTCAACTCTATCAGTAATATTAGCTTTTTTGCGCATACCGGCAGTATCGATAAGCTCAATTTGCCGGCCATCAATGTCCAGGAATTCATTAATCGCATCGCGTGTTGTACCTGAAACATCTGAAACAATGCTGCGCTCATGGCCAATTATACAGTTGAAAATCGTCGATTTACCAACATTAGGTCTGCCAACAATAGCCAACCTAAGCGGGCGCACTTCCTCATCACCTTCAGTCATTTCCTCTGCGGGCGGAACAATAATCTCAAGTTCTTTCAATTTATAATATAAATCGCTAAATCCCAGATTGTGCTCGGCTGAAATATAGATAGCATCACCGAAACCCAGGGAATATAGGTCTTTCAAATCGATCCCTTTTTTGCCCTCACTTTTGTTTGCCAGTAAAATAACTTTTTTATTCAGCTTTCTAGTTTTGCGAGCGAATTCTTTATCTTCACCACTGATACCATGGCGGGCATCTACCATGAAAAAAATCACATCAGCTAGCCCAGCAGCATTCATGGTTTTCTCTACCATTTTTTCACTGAGCTCGGATATTGGCTTTTCTAACCCAGCGGTGTCTACAACCTGAAAATTAATGTCGAGTATAGTAGCATCATTCACCTTGCAGTCACGGGTGACTCCGGGCCTGTCATCTGTGATAGCAAGCCTCCGCCCACACAATTTATTAAATAATGTGGACTTGCCAACGTTGGGTTTACCAATAATTGCAACTGTAAATGACATGTATATTTAATCCATAGCGAAAAAAGGTATTTAAGAAAACCATAATACCATATTTCTAGTGAAAAACTAAGCTATATATTACGAAAACAAATCCGAATGCGTACCAGTGCGAGTCAGAAACAAAGCACCATCCTCAATTTTGTATATTAATAGCCAGTCTGGCTCAATATGACATTCCTTAAACCCACTATAATTGCCTGTAAGTTTATGATCTTTATATTTTGGCTGTAAGACGTGACCTTTTGCTAATTCATTGATTATCAATTTAAGCTTAACTAAATCTTTTCCCCGTTTTCCAAGCTTAATTGTATCTTTTTCAAAAAGCTTAGTTGTGTGAACAGAGTACATTTAGATACCCAATTTATCAAAAAGCTCAGAAACTGTTTTGTATGAATTAAGATGCTTCCTGCTTTCAACATCTTCCATAGCCCGAATGGTCTCGCGGTTATATTTCCTACTCGAATCGTCAAATAAGCTATCTAGAACCAACTCTTTTATGGTCTTATTTTGCAGTGATGCCAACACCTTAATTTTATGGTGCTGTTCATCGGTAACTTCAACTGTGATACGGCTCATAATCAATAACTCCTTTACATAATTACATTATAACACAAAATATACTAATGTACAAATGTAACGGATTACCATATCTAACCTAAGCCTTACCCCATCTACTATTAAAAGGTAAAGTTTATTGTCTAAGTTTCTGTAATACTATATACTACTAGCAATGAAAATTTAAGGCACTTAACTGATGAGAACGTATATATTCGCTATCTGTTTAACTATTACCTTAATAGCGCCCTCACTATCATATGCCCGCTGGGCAACGCATGATGATGCACCTTTTGAAACCGAATTTGTTAATGCAAATGTAAAGATTAATAAAGATGGAACGTATGAAGAAATAGTGGAATTGCAGCGCACTGTCCTTAAGGAAAGTGGTAGGGAGGAAGCAGCAAAGCACATCATGACCTATAATGGAGATTGCTCTAAGCTCACAATACTTGAAGCCAAAACCATCTATCAAGGCAAAGAGTATCCAGTAAAGAAAAACATGATAGAAGATAAGCCGCTAGCTAGTGATAAGCAGGGCTTTGATGAAAGCCGGCAGGTATTTATAGGATTCCCAAAAACTGAAATAGGTGCCAAAATTTACCTCAAGTACAAGTTGGCTGTTTCTAAGGTTTCCCTGCCAAATGCGTATTCAGATGTGTTAGATTTTGGCAATGACAGTTATGATTCAAGCGCCAACATTAAAGTACAATCCGCCCTTCCCTTGAACATAAAAGTAAATGACCCGGGCAAAGTTCTCAAAGTGCAAAAAGATAAGGAAAAGAACTTTAATAATGTTGAGATAACTCTGACTAAGCCGGTATACCATGCGGTGGTTAATGAATCTGCCGGCTCAATTGACCCGCAGTATTTGACCTGGGTATCACTATCTAGCTTAGAGAAAAGGGAAGATATAGCTAATCTCCTCAGTAAGGATTATGAAAGGGTACTAAGCCAGCCTTTACCACCCGTGTTTCTTGATATTGTAAAAGTTGCTGCAGGTAAAAAAGACCAGCGCGAACAAATCAATACTGTAACTTCTTTATTAAATGAGAAAATACAGTATCTGGGCGATTGGAGATCAATTGCCGGCCGTGTGATACCCCGTGATTTGAATACGATAGCTACCAGCCAGGTCGGTGATTGTAAAGACATGGCGGCAAGCACAGTAGCAATGCTTAGGAAACTTGGCTACAAAGCTGACGTTGCTTTGGTGCATCGGGGAACAGACTTATTTTATGAGGTGCAAACCTTACCTAATACAGCTGAATTTAACCATGCCATGGTGAAAGTGTCAGGCAGAGATGGTAAAACAAGCTGGATTGACCCTACCAACTTTGTCAGCATGGCTGGTGGAATCTTTCCTGATATAGCAAATCGGATGGCGCTGGTGCTAAACCCTGACAAGCCTGCATATGATAAGATTCCCAATATAGCTCATGAACAGGCACAAATATCTGTAGAACAAGAGCTTAGGATGAAAAAAGATAATGTTCTTGAACATAAGAGCCAGCTCACACTCAAAGGCGAAAGCGCGATTGACTTCACTGGAGTTGCATTGCAGGCCTCTAAGAAAACAGTGGAAGATGAGATATTCAAAACAATGAGCGGCTCTTATCTCAACGATAGGAACAAAAAGGAGATCAAACTTCCCGATTTGAGCTCAAGGATAGTGAAAGATTTAAATATCCAGCTGAGCTACGATAAGGAAGACGCCACCTATAATACCAATTTGGGACAAGCATATAGAATTAAAGCTAACTGGCTTGATAAGTTCATTGAGACCACTGATGATCAGGTTTCTGATGTGCTGCTAGGATACCCAGTCACCCTGAGTAAACGCATCTTGCTTAAAGATATAAAAGTGAAGAATATCAATAGCTTGGACTATAAAATCAATACCCCTTGGGTGCAAGCAGTGCGTCAGTGCAAGGCCCTGGGTAACGATATTGAGATTACTGAAACTGTCAATATTACTAAATCTTATATCCCCAATAAAGATTTAAAAACCGAACAATACCTGAAGCTTAAGGCTGATTTGGAAAAGTATTTTAAGAATGTCGCTGTGATCTTTGATCAGGGATAGTTCGCTTAATTTATTACTTGACTATTGCTATATTTTTTATATAAATTGGCGGTTTAAATTTAAATGTAGAAAATATGCTAAGCAGAGCACCAATACTCAAGTTTACTCGACCTTTGTTTAGGGCGACCTACCCCTTACTTAATGTCCACTCTTCCTTTAACACACTTCTGCCCAGCCATAGGATGTATTCTTCATCCTGGCATAATATTCGCAACAAGATAGCAGGGTTAATGGGACCTGGACAAGCTGCAAACACTCTCAAGCCTGATTTATCTGAGAGCATACCTGAAGGATTAGGAACAGACGCAAAAAAGGTACTGAAATACTGCGCATATCTAAATGCAGAAATGATACCTATTGAATTGCTTGAAGCAATCTTCCCCAATACGGAAAGATTGAATAAA
>Ga0207081_1111_pt1 | contig 15101 bp, 16 predicted proteins | sample Alteio_BWMinHeat_59_FD_153524 | JGI IMG/M metagenome (GOLD analysis project Ga0207081, IMG submission 153524) | Enriched cells from forest soil in Barre Woods Harvard Forest LTER site, Petersham, Massachusetts, United States -... | ecosystem: Environmental > Terrestrial > Soil > Temperate forest >... | reverse complement strand
AGGATTAGTGCGGTCTCATATCCTATTCCACCAGAGCTGCCGGTAACAATGGCAACTTTAAGATCTTTCATTTTTGTATGTTCGATCTGCATCATATATAATTAAAGCGTTCTTTTGAAAATAAAAAAATAATTCAATGAAATAGGAAGAGAATCAATTTGATTTGTTGGAAATTGTTTCTAAATCTTAAAGCCTGGTATCATCTTTTGTCTTATACCCATATACACAGCTACTACTGCTACAAAAATAATTACCAAGCTAAATGAAAACGGAAATTCTGGAATTGATGTTGATGCTGTCGATGTACATAGATTACTGGTTACATCAAAAGATGTACCGGATGGACATATAGGAGGTGATGTGCATTGATGTGTTACAGGATCGAGGGTTGAGCCTAACGGACAGGGTGACTGACCTGATTCACATAAACCGGTGTTAGGATTGAATATTGAACCCGATGGACATGAGGATGACTCGCATAAACCGGTGGTTTGATCAAGAGTCAAGCCTGATCTGCACGAGGGAGATGATACACAAAAACCTGCAAGAGGATCTAAGCTTGAGCCTGACGGACATGTGGGATGGGAAGTAATGCAAAAACCTGAACTGAAGGTTGAGCCTGATGGACATGAGGGAGATGATTTGCACATAAGATTGCTAGTATCAAGAGTCGAGCCTGCTGGACATGAAACTGGACCAGATTCGCATGCGACATTATTGATGTGTGAGCCTGGTATACATGATGGGGATTGACCTGAGCTGCATGTACCAGTGCTAGGATCAAAGGTTGAGCCTGATGGACATATTATAGGTGATTGGCATGTACCAGTGGTAGAATCGAAGAATGAGCTTGACGGGCATAGTGGAGATTCGCATAAACCAGTGGTAGGATCGTATGCTAAGCCAGAAGTACATGATGAAAATCCGCACTCAAACGTACCAGAAACGTAGAAGCCCGACTGACAGAATGGTTGTGATTCACATCCGCCTGAGTTAGGATCGAAGATTGCGCCTGACCTACATACCTGAGATGACGTGCATAAGCCAGTACTAGAATCAAAAGTTGTACCAGTAGGACATGAGGAATGAGGAGATTCACATAGACCATTGGTAGGATCTAAGGTTGAGCCTGACGGACATGTGGAAGAAAGACCAGAGTCGCACAAACCAGTACTAGGATTAAAGGTTGAGCCCGACGGACATGCGGGAGATCCACATACACCAGTCAGAGAACTGAGGGTTGAGCCTGACGGACATGACGGAGTAGATACGCAAAAACCAGAACCAGGATCGAAAGCTGAGCCTGATCGACAGAAGGGGTGTGCACCTGATATGCATAAACCAGTATCAGGATTGAAGCCTGACGCGCATATAGGCAATGATTCGCATACGCCAGAACCAACATCGAAAGTTGAACCTTGTCGACATGATGAAACTTCGCATAAACCATTATTCGAATCAAAAGTTGTACCAGTAGGACATGAGGAATGAGGAGATTCACATAGACCAATGGCAGAATCGAAGGTTGAGCCTGACGGACATGAGGAGGGAGTAGATTTGCACAAATGAGTGCTAGCGTCGAAGGTTGCACCTGACTGACATGTTGGTTGAGATTCACACTTTTGATCAGCTGGATTAAAAGTTGTTCCAGCAGGACATGTACCAGTTTGTGCTGATGCTTCCTTTACTGGATTTTGAAAGCTGGAAAAACCACTAGATAACAAAAATACTCCAACAAGAATGGCAGCTAATCTGATAGAAAATAAATCAGAGAAAATTTTACTCAAATCTTTTCCAAGTTAATTTGCCATGTATACAAGACACTAATTCCAATATGCGATTTTTCAGGCCCAAACCAACCCCAACCTCGTCTGATCACTTGAAAGATCTATAAAAGAATGATCTTCCCAATTTGGAAATTTTTTGCATTGAAGATCCTTTTAATGGATTTTGTGTCATTCAAATCCTCACTGTTCTAAACCCAAAGTTTCGAGTCCTGTAAGACTTGCGTTATGATTTGTTGGAAGTGCTTATGTGCAAGTTATCATTTAGAATATCATTAGTTCATGTTTGGCAAAAAGAAAGAAGAACAGCAAAAACTTCCTTTTGATATTTCGGAATTCAACTCAAGCGAACAAGATGAAATAGAAAGAATCAAGGCTGTTTTAGAACCTTCAGAAATAATAAAGGTGGTAGCAAGACAAAGTAAGATAATGCCAGGCGGCAAGTTAATTACTCCAAATACTATTTTTGCCACTGATAAAAGAATCTTGATCAGGAATCCTAATGCGTTGGGATTAAGATCGGATATAGATTCTATTCCTTACAGTCAAATCAACAACGTTAAACTGGTCAAAGGCATATTCACATCAGAAATAATTATAGAATCAGGACAATTTGCAGATGATACCCACGGCTACATACCTGCCATACCAAACAAGAAGGCTGCAAAAATTTTGGGAGTAATTAATGAACACATAAGGGTGTCCCAGCAGTACCATGTTGATTCATCTAATAATGAGGAAAAAGACGACGATCCTTTAATAATTTTGAAAAGACGTCTTGCAAAGGGAGAAATTACAAAGGAAGAATATGATAAACTTAAGATTGAATTTGAATGATGGTGTGACTTAAGAAATAGGTATGGAATCAAGCATGATTTGTTGGAGTAGTTCAAAGAAGATTTCTAGCTTTTTTCAAACAGTTTTTTCCTCCAATCGGTATACTCAATTTCAATAGCATTCAATATGGCATAATCCTCAACTGATTCAGAAACTTCAGTATAATCTGCAACAAAAATGATACCATAGTCAGCATCTAGCTCACTAATGTAATCTGCAACTTGATCAATGTCACTCTTCAAAAGATGCTCCTTCGCTTTTGCATCAATCACAACTAGTTTATGACCATACTCCATAACAAAATCAGGTCTCAAACCACTGTCTAGTCTAAGCTGCATTACAATTCCACCATCAGGGTATTGTCTTTTAAGCAAGCCAAAAACATGCAATTCAAAATTTTGACCTAACAACCATTATGTCACCAAAAAAAAGAATGCAAAGACATCAAAGCTTCCCAATAGATCTAATGTCCTTAATTAATCGCCCAAACTCTTTGTGTAATGTTTCAAAGTTTTCTAACTTGTTCTTATCTTCTGAAATCTCTTGCATTTTACTTCGTGGGAAATTATGAATAAGTCTGTAAAGATCCTGTACTTGACCATCTACATTTTCAGAAATAGAGTCTGTCAAGGTCTTTCTTTTTTCAGCTTGTTTCATAACTTCTTCTGCTTTTTCAATGGTAGCACCTTTTTGCAAAGCTTTGTACGCATCTTTATTATCTATGATTATTTTTTCCAGTTTTCTTACATGAATAGCCATAGGAATTTGGCCATTATTGACCCAGCTCATGAATTTCTCAAAGTTGTTTGGATTATCAACCCACTCTCTTAGCTCTCTTCGTTTATACAACTCTAGAAAGTGTGAGAATCTTTGTAACCACATATCGTCATCGGGATATTTTTTGTGATACAACAATGTTGCATCATAAGCCTTGACGTTTTGACTTATGGTATTCTTACCTATACTTATGGCATAAGCAACATCTTCATAGTCATAGTCATGTTTCTTAATAAGATCATACACATGAGCTCCTTTATTCAAAGCGGCCCACTCTTTTTTTCCGCTAACATGTATCCTTGCAAGAAACAAAGCTATATCAGCATCTGTAGCATCTTTGGGAAAAACTATACACTGGATAGGATCTATTTGTTCAACAGTCATTGTTTTTTCTTTTCCTGTTCTAATCTCTTCAGCAATTTTCCTTAAACAAACAGTTCGTCTGTTTCCTTCTATAACGAGGTATTCAGAATTGGACATTTGGCGTACATATGGTTTTTCAGTTAAACCCCTCGAAAATTTGACTTCACGTAGTAAGCTCTTTGTGTCAGTTTCGCTCCAAATCCATTCTTCTATTTGTTCATCATTCATAGGTTCTGCAATGTGCTTGAATCTTACATTAGCAGGATCTAGATGTAGTTCTGATAGCGATAGGAAAAGAATTTCTGCTTCCAGTGTTTTTTCGCCAGCTATACTTAGTTGTATTTTCGTTTGTGGCGTATTTTGTAGTGTTGTTTTATCTGTCATTACTCTTCATTAATTCATGAGTATTTATTAGTATCGGATACTAGAGAATACTAACCAATACTAGAATTAATGATTTTTCGTACTTAGCATATCACTGAGTACATTTTTCATATTGGAAAATGTATCATTTTTTTTGTGTCTAAAAATCAGAAATTGTAGTTGCCAGATCTATTCTAAACACAGATGTTGGTATTTGCAAATCTTGATCGTTGAGTAGTATTCCATCGCTATGAAATTTAAACTCCGGAAATACAAAGAGATGAATCACATCATTCCATTTCAAGAAATAGATTGGAATGATTTTGTATTTTTCATACTTTCTAAATCTTGATGCAGGATATGCCATTTTATGCCAACCTATGTCTAATCCTTTGTTTGGAGTAAGAGATTTTGCTTCAAATAACAATATATGATCTTTGGTCCAAATGGTATAATCTAGTTCTTCCTGTCCATCAAAGTTGTAAATTAGTTGTACATCGTTTTCTTTTTTATTAGCATATACTCTAAACTTGGATCCTTTGTTGCCACGCGGACCAATATGCCATTTCTCATCCCCAAAGAGTTCTTTTACAAGAGAGTCATAGACTCCCAATATATTGAGTTGTTCTAGGCCTGCATTTTCTTGTCTAGTATTGAATGAATCCAAGAGATCTGAAAATTCTTCATCATATTGTGGTGTAAGTTTGGAATATTTGGAAGTATTCAAATCTAGATATGGTTTTGTAAATTGGGAATTATCAAGGATAATGAAATTACCGCCACCGGTTCTCAGAATATACAAGTTTTTTTCTTTAAGTATATCGGGTTGATACGACCAGAAATCTAGCGAGAGATAACTTGCAGTATTTTGTTCAGGTGTAAAATTATATTTTTTGGTAAATCCTTTGAATGATTGGTCACTGACAAAAAATCCCTTTTTCTGTATTTGATCTTGAAAATCCTTTTCATTAACGAGCATGTTTAGAACTTGGTCCCAAGATTGGGTTTTTTGAATCCTAAACTGTCCCACAGATTAGGTTTGCAACCATTGATTTAAGAATTTGATTTTATATAACAACCAGTCTTAGTCATATTTCAGACTCTTTTCTTTTTGAACAGCTTTACTGCCTCCATATGGGAACATGTAGGAATAGATCCAGGATGGCGAGCAGGATAGTTTCTAAAGCCCCTGCATTCGCACTTATTCTCCGTGACTCGGTAGGATTTACTGGGGTCAGAACCGGATTTTACCTGAAAAGAATTGTCAGCGTTTCTAATCACGTTGTTTAGTAACAAACTTTGGGCTCTTGTTCTTGTCCTGTCACTGACTATAGTGGGGTGTGTTGGTGCATCGATCTCGCCCTCCCGTTTCTCATCAACATCATCTGATGATCTCATTGAGCTCTCTTTCTTGGCTGATTTTGCAGGTTTGAAATTGACACCTACCATGAAACCTTTGTGGGAGCACATGGCTCTGAAATCACATCCGTCACACTTCTGCTGATCAGGAGACGCTTGAAAATCTCCCGAAATTATTTTATCCACCTTCTGTTGTATCTTGACCTTTGTCTCCTCCAGTTTTGTGTCACTTATGTCAACATCAATTTTTACATGTGTATCAAGATGATGTATCACAGCCTTCTGTGGCTTGTATCCAAGAGACATTCTTGTTGCGTATGCGTAGAATCTTACCTGCTCTGAATGATCCAGTTCGTATTTTCCGTCTTCTTTTTCCTTGTCAGTTTTAAAATCAATGATCTCTACCTCGGTTATCTCCCCCTTTTCATTGACTTTCTTTAGCAGGTCAATGTCTCCAGATATGAGCGCCTTGTCCATGACAAATTCAAACCGTTTTTCTGTTTCCAAGATTCTTTTGAAGTCATCCTTTTGCAAATCGACGTATCTCTTGACAACCCTCAGTCCTGCCTTCTTCATGTTTTCATTCTGTGCACCAGGCGCAAATCTTAGATAAAACATACTGTCAAACATTTGTTCTATTTCCAAATCATCAGGAATTTTCTTTTTTTGAATATAATCCGAATGAATGAGATTCAGTACGTTATGTATGTTGGTTCCGTAACCGAATGCGGCTGGAACACCTGCGTTGAATCCCAGAATATGTCTTAATTTGTAATCATACGGACATCGTTCATAGATACCAAGTTCGCTATAGGAAGTTGGAAAGGTTCCCTCCTGATGCATGATGGACTTGTTCTTGGATTTTGGTTTTGAGATATGAATGAGCGGTGAAAAATATCCGTTTCTCATCTCGGCAAGAAATGGATGTGGCAATATTTCTCTCTGTGATGGCTTGCTGTTTACCACAATCCTGCGTTGTTTTGAACCTGTAAGGAGCAGATACTTTTGCGAGCGTGTTATCGCAGTGTAATATGCTCTCCTGTCATCCTCTACATCCCCATCGTATCTAGCCCTGTCGTAAAGATTGTCATCTACAAAGTTAGGCCATTCAGGAGGTTTCTGCTTTTTTACAAATGTCGGAACAAACACCACTGGAAATTCAAGCCCTTTTGCCTTCCAGATTGTCAAAACTCTGATGGCATTAATCAGTGTAGGATCATCATGTCTCGGATCAGAATAGTTTGATTCTGCAAACTGTGATATGAACCATTTAAGACCACTCACTTCCCTTGCACGTAATGTTTGATACACGTATTCATAATCCGAGATGGCGGTGCTAAGAACTGCAAGATTGTAAAGATCCACTTCCTCGAAAACACCATCCTCTGCCCCCATTGCATTCAGAATTCTTTGGTAGAATTCCTGTAGTCCAAGGTTTGGAAGCCAGTCTGAAAATCCTTTTGCAATTATTGAATCCACTCTTTTTCTGATCTCAAGAATGTTATTTTCAAATTTTTTTGCATCACCATCAACTAGCTGAGAGTATCCTCTTATCAAGTCCTGAATATCCGGGACATCATCACCGGTTGTATATCCTGCACATCCAAAGACATAACAGATACAGTCAACAGCAAATGCCACAAGCGGCCTGTCAAAGACACTGGTGCCGCTATCAGCTATGCATGGAATATCATTTTCTTCAAAAAATCGTATTATTCTTGCAGCATCCTCGTTGGAGCTTACAATGACAGCCATATCCCTGTAGGAAAGAGCATATGTTTCACCATGCTTGTCTGTAAAATCCGTATTCAAAAGTCCCCTGATGCTTTCCAAGATAAAACCGAATTCCTCCAAGTCAGTATTGAAATGATGATATATGATGTCGCCTTTTTCAAATTTTCTGTTTTGTTTTTCATAAGGCTTCATGTTTTTTGGTACGCGTACATCGTTATTTTTAATGAACCTCTCAGCTGTAGATACAAGACCATCAGTTGCACGGTAATTGATGTCGAGTTCTTCCGTGGCAACTCCATATTTTTTGTATTTCTCAGGAAAGTCAATTATGTAATTGACGTTGCTTCCCCTCCACTGGAAGATGTTTTGATCATCATCACCTACAACACAAACCGATGTAGAACCTTTGGAAAGTTGCTCGAGCAGTTCCTCCTGCAGCTTGTTTACATCCTGGTATTCGTCAAAAACAACATGCTTTACAATCTTTTTGAGTTGTGACAGTGTTTCACTTTCTGTTTTTAGGATTTCCAGCAGCGTGTATATGATCGATGTGAAATCAAAGAATCTTTCCTCCTTTAGCTTTTTCCTGTACTCGTCATAACACCTTACAAAATCCTTGTCAGATAGCATGGAGATGTTGATTCTCTCCATCATGACTCTGTCCGCACTTTCGCAGAACATTTTCATCACCTTCCACTTTCCCCTGCCTGCTGCTCGTAGTGAATCCAAGCCCATCCTGTAATACCATCTGTCAACAAACGCAATTCTTCTTGCAGCATCAAGAACCTCAAATGATCTATATTCCGGTTTGAGCTGCTTCAATAGATGAAGACAGAAGGAATCAATCGTTCCAATGTACATGTCTCCAAAATCGGATTTCTCCTTGCATTTTTTTTCAAGAATTCCGCGTATCCTCATCTTTAGTCCCTCCGAGGCCTTTTCCGTGAAGGTAAATGCCACTATTTCAGACGCTGGAACTCCTTTTTTTATCAGTTCTGCAACTCTCTGACTGACAACTTCGGTCTTTCCAGAACCTGGACATGCAACTATTCTGAGATGCCCCTTGTCATGATGAATTATCCTGTTCTGAACCTCTGAAAATTCAAGATCTTGATGACTCAGGATCACGTAGTATGATTAGTCAGATAAAAAACCTCTGGAAATTTTCTGTACAGCATTTATGCTTATTCAGTACTAGGGTAAAGTTTTGTGTCAGGAGCTTCCAATTCATACAACCCGTTCTTTTTCTTTGTAACAATTATCCTGTCACCTTCCAAAAACTTGAATCTTTCATAAAGCTGGCCTGTCATGATGTCGTCCTTGTGGTTGATCTTCATGTCGTATGTTTTTCTGTCAAACTCCATCTTGAAAATTTCATAATTTTCCGGAAAAAAATTTCTGTCTTCTTTTTTTATGTGCCAGTACCTGTGTCTAGCTTCAGGACGTGATAGAATTTTTGTAAGTTCTGTCATTTCAAGATGCGTTAATAATTATTTTCTTTTTTTCTTGCATACATGCAACAATCGCTTTTGCAATTTCTGCAGCTACCTGCACTACAAGTGAGTTGCCAAACTGTCTGTATGCCTGTGTATCAGAGACGACAATCTTGAATCTTTCAGAAAATCCCATGAGTCTTGCACACTCCCGCGGTGTTAGTCTTCTCGGATTTTTTCCACTTCTTTGTGGGATGAGAATTTCTCCCCCATCCTTGTAGTAGCGCGCGCTAAGCGTTCTTGATGTTCCGTCCAGATCAGCAATGCCGTATCCAAATCCGTTCCCCTTTGCTTTGCTGCTTGCCGCGTGTCTTTTGAGTGCGGCCCACACTCCATCCGTTAGCGTGTATTTTTTGTCTACTTTTTTTTCAAGAATATCCCGCAGTATGATTTTTCTTTGTGGAATCTCTGGAAATTTAAAATCAACAGGTTCAGAAAAGCCAACGATGTAGATTCTTTCCCGGTGCTGTGGAACCACAGCTTTTGCATCTATAATCTTGTAGAATACATGATACCCGAGCTTTTCTTGGAGCGTGTCCAAGATTATCTCAAGTGTTCTTCCATTGTCATGTCCGCGCAGATTCTTTACATTTTCAAGAAGAAATGCCTTGGGTCTTTTTGCAGCAAGTATTCTTGCAATGTCAAAAAACAACGTGCCCTGGGTCTCATCCTCAAAGCCGTGCGGCCTGTTAAGGCTCTGTTTCTTTGAAACACCAGCTATTGAGAACGGCTGGCATGGAAAACCCGCTGCAAGTATATCGTGATTTGGGACATCTGACGCGTTCACCTTGGTAATGTCGCCTGCCGGCACGTCTCCAAAGTTTTTCTCGTAAGTCATTTGGGCATACTTGTTCCATTCAGATGAAAAGACACATCTTCCGCCGGCGGATTCAAAGGCAAGCCTCATGCCTCCTATTCCCGCAAAAAGATCTATGAATGTAAATTGTTTCCCTTGCACGGTTTTCAATCCTGTTGTTGAACTATTTATCACTTCAGCATGTTTTAAGATCAACTTGCAAATATCCTGTATGTTTACTTGAGATTTCTTGGAAGGTCAGAAAGTTTTCTTATGCCGCTTTTATTAGTGAACTGTTCGTCTTTGATTTTATCCGGCACGTACAGAATAATTCCTGCGGTGACGATCTTTTCTGCCACCTCCTTTGTCAGTTTTTCATTTTGCAGCAATGTTAGAAGGTATGTTCGCTGTCCCTGTTTCTGATCCTCGACTGCAAGCTTCCACCTGTCTTTCAACGAAGTCTTTAGTGAAAGAAATCTTGCTTGATCCGGATCTTTGATTGCAGTCTTGGTGTCAGGAATCACCATGTCTATCAGTCTTAATCCTGTTTTTTTGTCCTCTATTGTTACTTTCTCGTGTGGTATTCCCATGGTCTGTAAAAGCTTGGAAACAATTAGCTCAAAGGCCTTTCCAGCTCTGGAAGCTCTGGACTGCTTGAGACTTTTTTCCAGCAAGCTAGCTTCCACGGTAGCTTCTCTAAGTATCTTCTTTACGTCGTTGTGTGTATAGGTCTCCTTTCCATATTTTTTCAAAACATTGTCACTCATGTCCTCCAATGCTTTCTTTTCGTATTTTTGATAAATTGAATATGTCTCGTAGAAAAGTAATTCGCATACCTCTGAAAAGTTTTTTTCCACATATGCTGGCTTTAGCTTCTCTGGACTCGATTTTGTTACATGATCCCACGCCTCAAAAAATATCTTGTCTGTACCTGGAATGCCTGTTGCACTAGCTTTGCTGGTCATCTCACTACCATTCGAGATTAACAATGAAATCGTTAGTGAGACAAGTACTTTGACAAAGTTATGAAGAATTTGTTTGCTGTAAAAATATCATCCAAACCAACATCCAGATTGTAACTAAGGTCAAATATTGCCATGAAGAGGATTATGGTATGACTGATATTTTTACTCCTGAAAAGAGATCATGGGTGATGTCACGAATCAGGGGAACAAACACCAAGATTGATCTGAAAATGAAAAAAATACTTTTAGAAATGAACTGTGCATATACCATGTATCCAAAGATGTATGGTAATCCTGATTTCATAGTCACGTCTAAAAATATTGCAATATTCTGTGATGGCGACTTCTGGCACGGTTACAAATATGAGGAAAAGAAGAAACTGCCAAAAAAATTCTGGAGAGAAAAGATAGAAGGAAATATGATCAGAGACAAAAAGATTTCAAGACGCCTGAGACGTGATGGATGGTCTGTCTTAAGGTTCTGGGAGCATGATATTGAAAAAAAACCCAAAAAATGTAAAAGACGGATTATAAAGAAGCTAGAAGAATTTCAAAAACCATGATGTAATGCGTTATTGTGATATGACATGTGGAAAATATTTTATGGTTAATACAAAATTAGCAAATAGAAATAACACGAAAAAATTATGATTTTTTTCTAAATAGATCTTTTATTCTGCTTGGCAAGCTTTCAAAATTACGTGAGGCCTCTTCAAGTTCTTTATCGATCCAGCCTTCCTCAAAATCTTTCATTTTCTATTACAAGTCAATGAATATTATTTAAGAGTTTTTGTCTAGTTTTTTTCCTTTAAACCAGTTTTTTGCATCTGCTCGTTAAGCTGTTTAAGTTCATCCTCTTCTTTTGCAAGATAAATTATTGGTTCGGAATATCTTGGATCTGCTTCTATATTGATCCATTCTAATTTTTTTCCATTTTGTTTCCTTTCTGTCATTGAAAAAAGATCGATGTATCTTCGTGGGTGTACGCCTACAAAAGGTCTAAAATTCACTTTTCCATCTTTTTGTGTTTCATCCAAAGCTATGGAATCTACAAATAATTCCTTGGCCAAACTTTTAGGATATGGTTCTATATACACAACTCCAGACAATCCTGATGCGATTATGTGTTTTGCACATACATGGCATGGAAATGTAGTACAATAAAGTATGCAATTTTTTACATATATAGTACGACGAGCAGCGTCCATTAGAGCAGCCATTTCTGCATGCACCTCTCTACCAAATTCTGTAAGATTCATTAACTGAATATCTTTAAGTATGGATTTACTAGCTTCTTCAGTTAATTCATCCATATCCTTGCTAGATTTTTCAGCTGTTAGCCATTTTGCTTCTAGTAGATGCTGAAGAACGTCCTTTAACATGTGTTTTTTCTTATCATCATTAGAATCAAAACCGATCTTCCATTCGCGAAAATCCTGATCTGAATCAGGACCATATAAACCGCCGCCAGCTTTTGGTACTTCATTTGTACCGGTAGAAATTATATCGCCTTCTTGTGTAGTTACTGCGGCCCCTACCTGACGTGAGAGTGAAGATGATCTTAGAGCACTGGCAAAAGCATGAAACATTCCAAATTCTTCATTTGTAGGAGTATGAAACGTATTTCCGAATACCAATTCGATAAATCGATTAATAGATTTGTCAATGTTAGGTTGATCATCAGCGTTTATGAAAACATCTCCTAATGGAAATGTGTCTCTTACATTTTGGCCAAAATCATTTCCAATGTCATGTTCATCGCGTATGATAATTTTTTTTGCCTCTGGGGAGCATTTCTCAGAATCTGTTTCGTTTAGAGAGGAAGCAATTCTACGTGCAAGATTTTGTTCTCTGGATTCTTTTGGGGAATATACTGATACCAACCAAAAAATTTTTTCCATAAATTTTTCGTAACTTTTCTACTTCTTGTCGATGTTTTAATGATTTGAAAATATAAGCTTGTCTGGGAACAGTAGTCTCTGCTAACTTTTCTTTGCGAAATCTTTTGAGATAAGACAGTGCTAAAGTAGCTAACGCACTTCCATCTTTTACTATTTCTCGAAATTTGTCTCCTGCATCCATGTAGCTTGTAATTCTTTTATTTTCAGGTTTTTGAAATAATTCAACTCCTATTTTTTTTCCATATTCATTCAACAATGTACTTAGCGAAACTATTGTTGTTTGATATCTTACATTAACCAATGAATTCTTTAGTTTATCACAAATTGCATCCAAGTCTGTACCCACTGCTCCTACCAAACCAAAGAAAAGCTCTGATCCTTCAGTTCGGATTTTTTTTTCCATATGATAAATACATTTTAAGTTTCAGTATTAAAGTAATATCGTGAAAATAGGAGAGTATGAATTGGATAGTAATGATTCTGCTGAGGCTAATAAAATCATCACTGATTTTCTCAACTATACTTGCGTTATAATTAATGGTGATGTATCTTACAATAACGGCAGATCGTTTTTGGAAGATAAACAATATAGATTAAATATTGACAGCTCAAGATATGTTGGAATAAAATTAAGATATGACAAAATGTTTAGGCATGAAAATGAGTTTTTGGTGAGGGATATTAGAACAAAAATCGGATTAGCCAATTATGGAATAAAGCGAATAAATGGATTTCCCATGGACAGTAGCAAATGGCGAGATGGTGATTGTTTAATTTCTGATTGGGGACATGTTGATCAAAAAACTGATCTTTATACACTGACTTCTGATTCGATTTCTCAACAAGACAAAGTGATTTTCTTAGGAGAGCTTGGGAAAAATGCCGCTTTGAGTTATGCTTTAGGTTTATGGGATAGAAGATCTTCTAATTTTGTTTGGGATAAAAATGAAAAGAAGATAATTTCAATTGATCATGAATCAATATCTGAGGAAGAAATCGATAAAGCTATTACAACGGCAATAGCTAATATCGCCGTAAAATTTTTTGATGCAAATTGGTATATGGATAAAGAATTAAAATTAACTTTTGTTGCCGGCTTTGAATCAGTATGGTCGGAAATTGTTATGAACCGTATAGAGATTGGAATAATTTTTGATAAATATACGATAGGTAAAAAAGAATCTTTTTTAAAAAGAATTTCTCAGTCGTCTACACTTCCTTTAGCATTAATTATGATGCAGTAATACGATATTTTATCACGTTAAGATCATCCTCATCTGCCTCGTCAATTATAGCATTCTTTGAATTATGAAATTTTTGAAGTAGCTCCTTGAAATCTGATTCTGATAATTTGTTGAATATTGATGCATCAAGGCTACCATAATTAATTGATTCGTCCCTAATTGGAGGGAAAAATGAAACCGCTACTAGTTTCTTTTTGGCTTTTAATGACAGAATTTCTTGAATAAGATCATCTAGTGTAGATAGTCTAATATTCTTAATCGGTGTGTTTTTGGCTTCAGAATAAAGACTAAGAATGTTAGTTTCCATATTGTTGATGGCATTGTTAAAAATTTCCTTCCAATTGTCTACATCATTTTCATAATATGGATCATGGTGTAAAATTCTTACTCCTCTTGCAAAAACCTTGAAAATTTCTTCAGAATCATTTTTTAATCTACTCCCAAACTCAATGATTTTTTTTGATTCGACAATTGCAGATAATAATTCAACAAAATCCAAGTAATTATATTTAAATTTGGAAAACAACACATCGTTTGGTAAATCACCTATTGTTTCTCGCAGGATTGTTATCAAATGATCTGGTTTTATGTGAGTATTAGGATCTCGAATAATATTGTCAAGAGAAGCTAGAAATCTACTTTTGAATGATAAATAAAATCTATATGGTGCATCAGATTCATAAATATCATCTATAAGAGTTAGTGAGTTGTTAGAAGCTGCGTCATTAATGATCTGGTTTACGTGGTTTCTCAGCTGTTCAAAAAATTCATCATGATCAATGATTCTAGATTTTTCTGCAACAAGCCCATTATTAGTTTCATGAAGTATCCCTTCCGAAACCATTTGATCTTTTAATGTAATTAGAAGTGGGGAGTACGGTCCTTGTTCATACCAATAGAATTGTAAAAATTTATTTATCGGATGATCATCTGTATATTTTTTAGTTTTATAAAGTATTTTTATGAGTGATGTGCGAGAAATGTGGTACTTCTTTTTATCAAAAAATGTTGCAGTGATATACCGAATAAGTTCTTTAACTTCTAATTGTGCATCCACTTACTTTTCCATCTCCCCTAGCTTTTTAAATATTTTTGAAATAACACGTTTATTTTTGGTTGCATTAAAATTCTTACTAATTATTGGATCAAAAAAGCCAAACATAAAGTATTGCATCAAGTCTTTTGTGATCGCTGAGTGATAGTTCATGATTTCCAGATATTATCTAGCAGCGATTACTAGATTACATAATTTCTGCTTGAGCATTTCCACTATTTGATCAGTATCTGTAATATTTTCTAGATCTCGTCCAGTTATTGCTATCATCTGGCAACCGTCATGCAATATGTTTTGAAGTTCGCCATGTCCGTCTGTTCCATTTGATTCCTTTCCTGTTATACCAGACCGTGCAACAATAATTCCAAATCTTAATGCTTTATTTCGTAGTTTTCCAGCAAACCAACTTAATTGAATTCCTGGTACAGGTA
>Ga0207081_1110_pt1 | contig 15136 bp, 16 predicted proteins | sample Alteio_BWMinHeat_59_FD_153524 | JGI IMG/M metagenome (GOLD analysis project Ga0207081, IMG submission 153524) | Enriched cells from forest soil in Barre Woods Harvard Forest LTER site, Petersham, Massachusetts, United States -... | ecosystem: Environmental > Terrestrial > Soil > Temperate forest >... | reverse complement strand
CTCTTATTAGCGTTCCTCTCTGGTTTACCAATGGATTTATGTTCACATCTTGGATGGTAAAGCTCTGCATCAAATCATCAAGTCCTTCGCCAAAAACCCTCGGTATATAGCGAAAACTTTTCATAGCATTTGCCTTCATGAATTCACTTAGCTTTGTATCGTCATTGAGCGCGCTATTAAAAGCATTTTTTATCTCTTCAAGAGAGTTGTTCAGGGCCAAATTTATTTGTTCTCTGTTGTTGCGGCTTTTCTGTGCGAAGTAAGACTCGTCACCATAGGCGATCCATCGGTCTTGCAAACTGTTGATCACTGATAGTCCAAAATATCCATCTTCGTCATGCATGGCATTGGCAATAATTCCTTTTACCATCGGTGTGAGGTTGGTGCTCATCTCCTCGAAAATGGCTCGGCGAGGAGTTCTTATGTGTCCCGCAGAAAAAAGATCAGTGAGATAATGAAAAGAAAAAGCTTCTGTAACATAGGCTTCATTTAAAAGCTCAAGGGCGTTCTTTTTATCTCCTGATTTATAAGCCTTTCCGGATGCGAAGGCATTTTCCAGGGCTAGACTATGGCCTATTCGATAGACTATCTTTGCATCCTCCTCAAAGTGATCAATATTTTCCGCAAGGATTTGCTGATAATAAGCCGAGGTTCCGCCATATTTTCCATAACTTACACCGTTGTCCCACATAGTGCGTACAGCTTTTCCTTGGTTTAAGAAAAAAAGATGCAGGTCTTTTTTTCCAACTTTGCTGAGAGCATTTTTTAATGCATTTAATTCGGGGCGAATTATATTTTCTCTAATGTAAGTCATCATGGAGAAAAAATTATATTTTTTATCAGACCACCCTGGAAATACATCATAAGGATATGTATCAAATTTTAAAAAATACCCTACAGCTTTTTTAAATCTTTTTTTAATATCATCGTTGCAGCTATCATCATTTTCTGCACATCTTATAGATATAATTCTCTTAAAGATATCTGTTTTGTTGTCAGTATTATTGAGGGCTATATAATCCCCAGCAATAGCGGCTATTTCTCCAAAGGAGATTGGAATTTTGTTGCGCTCTCCAATGATCAACATGTTTTTTGTAAAATTTTCTTTATCGATCTTTTCGCTTTTTAAATCTGTGGTATCAAATATTTTATTTAGCTCGGATATCTCATTTTTATATGGATATATATTTTCAGATGTCTTTAGATCATAAGGATAAAATAACTGGTGTTTTTCATTCATAATGAAATGTTCAAAGCTGTCAAAAGCAAATATCTTTATGCTCGATAGCAGAAAAAATAATATTAAAATATGCATAATTATAACCATTGATATTATTTTAATATCTAATAATTAATTACTGATAATGCTATAAAATTGATCAAAAAATGTCTGTTTAGATTTTTTGGAGAATAGCTTGCATAAGTGATGGGAAAGTGTTACACCAAGCTATTAAAGGAGGTTAGAACAAGTGCCAACTAAAAATCCTAGAATAAATATAACCTTTGAAGAAGGAATAGCATTTTTGTTATTTCAAATAGCAGAACAAACTCATAAATCTGTTTCGTCTTTAGCTAAAGAATTGATTATAGAGGCTTTAGAAAGAAGAGAGGATGTGTCTCTCTCTGCTTTAGCTGAAGCAAGAGATGTCAAAGGCGCTAAAAGGATAAAACACGAAGATGTCTGGAAATAATTTATATCAGCTTGAGTATCTTGAAAGTGTAAAGATAAAAGATATACCTAAACTGAATAAATCAGCTAGAAAGATAATACAGAAAGCTATTGAAGAGCGATTAATGTTGGATCCAATAGGATTTGGTAAACCTCTAATATACAGCTTAAAAGGGCATAGGCGATTACGTGTAAGTAAATATCGGGTAATTTACCGTATTATAGAAAGCTCTAAAACAGTGTTAATTATAGCCATCGACAATAGAAAAGATATTTACAAAAAAAGCAACCATCCCAAAAGCTAAACAATTCACTAAAGATCTAGTTTCAAAACTATGGGCGGGCTTTTTTTAATTCTTCTAATGCGGCAGCGGCCAAAAAGCTGGAGCGTGTAAGACCTTGTGATTTAGCAAATCTATCAATTTTTTCTAAAATATCTTCTCGAAATGTTAAGTTTACCCGTTTAATTGCATATGGATTCATAGCTTCAACTACAATGGCTACGGCATCCTTATTGCCTTTTTTTAGCATTATCTCTTCTAAAGTGGTTGGTTCTGGCAATATTTCTCCATCTTCTGCCATGAATTCAATATGAGCATTTAAAGCTTCTTGAGCCATCACATATGCCTCAGATAAACTTTTAGATGCTGTTATACATCCAGGAAAATCTGGAAATTCTACGCCGTAATCGCTTTTTCTTTCTTTTCTTATCAAGCCAATATATGCCGTCACAAAACCTCCTGCCCACCTTTTATTTTTGCTTGCTTAAGGACACTACGTACCGTACCAATAGGCAAATCCCGTTTTGGATGAGGTATAGTTACCTTGCCTTGTTTAAAAGAATGTTTAAAATGCCAGTGGCTGCCGCGCGTGGCCACATGCTCCCAACCATCTGATAAAAGCAGTTTAATTAAATCGCGGCTATTCACTCAAATCCTCAGTCTCCACCTATATTATACACACCATCCACACTAAAAGCGAGAGATCTGCGGTACCAAAAATTATTTTTAACTGAGGTTTGTTTAAGCAAAGTGTATTTTCCTGATTGTCATTACGGGTATTTTCGTCATCACGAGCGAATGAAATGAGCGTGGTGATCCAGTACAATGAAGTATTTTCTTTCTGGAATCAAGAAATTCTACGGTCCACCTCACGTTTAATGAATTTTAGATCTACTAAACCAAAAGGTTACGGTATCATTCCAATCTTCTGGCCTTTCTAAACTAGATAGATGGGCCGCATGAATATATGCCAATAGGCTGTTTTTGGCTAAATGATGCATATGTAAACTTTGCTCAGGTGGAATGAGGCTGTCTTGATCGCCCGTTATGATCAATATTGGCACCTGAGCGCGAGCGAGCACTCCCGATGTATCTTCACGCAACGCCATTCCGCGAAGGGCAGACGCTATGGCAGTGGGCGATTGTGATTGCAAAATATTTCTAAGAGTTAAACGCGTCTCATCAGAGGCATGGGGCGAAAGTGCTTTCGGCATAAAATCATCAATTAATTTAGCTGTCCCATTTTTTAATACATCAATAGCGCCAGCTTCACGCTTAGCCTTTGTCTCCTCGCTATCATCGAAGGATTGTGTATTCGATAGCACCAATCCATCTATGCGATCAGGATATTTTTTTAAAAAAGCGAGAGCAATATAGCCTCCCATCGATTCCCCGCCTATGATGGCCTTTGAAATATTTAATTGATCCAATAACTGTTTTACTTGATCAGCGTATTCGGCCATGGTGATGGCATGGCCATCTACTGGTGAAGATTCTCCAAATCCTGATAGATCCGGTGTAATCACCCGAAAATTTTGTTGCAATCCTTTGCGCTGAGGCTCCCACAAACGAGCATCGGTGGGAAATGCATGAATTAATATGAGAGGTTGACCGTCGCCAACGTCGATATAGGAAATCTCGGAAGAAAAAGCTGATGATAACCACAGCACGGTAATAACTAAAAATATTTTTTTCTGTAACATAAGACCCTCCAGAAAAACCCTAAGAACAGGGATTTGGTATGAAAGCATATTACAGCGTCACTCACTGCTCCATCAAATTACAGAATCGAGAATGTTTATTTGAAATTTGGGATTGTTTAATATAATCGTTTTTAGACTAAAGTATTTTTCTTAATCTAATAGAATGAAGAGGTTTCAATGTTATTTTCCTGGCTATCTTTACTTGTTGCGATTTTAATTGGCGTTGTTGGTCAAATTGAAATGAAGATGGGTGCTTTGGAAGCATCTGAAACATCAAGCTCAGTCTTTTTACAAATTCATTCAATTATAGGCATGACTTGTTACAGTCTATCTACATTTTTTTATATCTATGCTTTAAAAAAGATCCCTCTTTCTGTAGCCCTTCCTTCAGGTTCTTTGGGATTTGTTGCAGGTGCTTTCCTCTCAAATTTATTATGGAATGAACCTTTTGGAATGGCACAGATTTTAGCATTAATACTGATCCTTTCAGGGGTTTTGATTCTTGCTTATAACGCATAGATAAAATCTTAAAAAGCATCAAAAGCGATCATCTCATCTTCGACACCGAGCTCATGGAGCATGGCTACTACAGCATCGATCATCATCGGCGGGCCGCACAAATAATATTCAATATCCTCAGGATTTTCATGGTTTTTAAGATAAGAATCCATTGCCACCTTATGAATAAACCCTTTAGGTCCAGTCCAATTATCTTCGGGAAGCGGATCGGATAAAGCGAGGACGTATTTAAAATTGGGGAAATTTTTTTCTATGGCCAAAAATTCCTCTGCGAAAAAATTTTCTCTAAGGCTTCGCGCTCCATAAAAGAAGCTCACCTTACGCTTTGTCTTTAACGTATGGAAGAGATGAAATATGTGACTGCGCATTGGTGCCATACCCGCACCTCCACCTATATATACCATCTCTCTCTCGGTATCTTTGATAAAAAATTCACCGTAAGGTCCAGAAAAATGTACCTTATCTCCTGGATTCAAACTAAACGTATAGCTTGAGCAAAGCCCAGGAGATGCGGTTTTTTTGTCGTTTGGAGGAGGTGCAATACGAATGGTTAAAGCCACACGATTGCCTTCAGCTGGATGATTAGCCATGGAATAAGCTCTAAATACTGGCTCTAGTACTTTTGCGCTGTAACGCCATAAATCGTACTTATCCCAGTCTCCTCGGTATTCATCATCGACCAGAAAATTTTTAAAAGGATACTCTCCTTTAGGCACCGTTATCTGAATATAGCCACCAGCCTCAAATTTTAAGATCTGCTCATCGTCTATATCCATCTGCAGGTATTTAATGAAAGTTGAGACATTTTCATTGCTCTGAACCGTGCCGGTATATTGCCTTATCGAAAATATTTCAGCTGGAACTTCTATCTTCATCGACTGGCGAACCTTTACCTGGCATGCAAGCCGCAAGTGCTCTCTAGACTCTTTAAGCGTTATATGGGTGCGCTCGGTAGGTAGTATTTCTCCTCCTCCTTCTAAAACTTTGCATTTGCACATAGCGCACGTTCCCCCTCCCCCACACGCAGAGGGAACAAAGATCTTTTCTTGCGCTAAAGCAGAAAGCAAAGTACTGCCAGGTAAAACTGAGAGTTCCTTTTCATTGTTCACTAAAATGGACACCGCGTCAGCCGATATCAATTTCTTTACTGCAAAGAGCAGTGATGCGGTAAGAGCCAAAATTATAGTGGTGAATACTACAGTGCTCGTCATCACCACAGTCAACATCGGCGCTCCTTACTTCTCAATTTGAGAACTAACCTCATCGGCTACAATTTCTGATTTTTTTGTGAGATTGATACCGCCAAAACACATGAAGCCTATGGCCATAAGGCCGGTGGTGATCATAGTTATTCCAAGTCCCCTCAAGCCTTCTGGAACATTAGAATAGGTGATTTTCTCGCGAATAGATGCCATCCCCAAAATCGCAAGCCACCATCCAACACCAGATCCAAAAGAAAAGACGAGGGTTTCTAAAAAATTATAATTGCGCTCCGCCATGAAGAGCGATCCTCCTAAAATAGCGCAGTTAACAGCGATCAGCGGTAAAAAAATCCCCAAAGCCGTATATAGGCTTGGGCTAAATTTTTCGACCAGCATCTCTACAAGTTGAGTCACTGCAGCGATCACCGCAATAAAAGAGATGAAGCGTAGAAAACTCAAATCCAAGTCTTTTAGTCCAGCCCAAGACAATGCTCCTGGAAGCAGCAAATAGTTGTTGATCAGCCAATTGATCGGAGCTGTCAGAGTTAATACAAAAGTTACGGCGATACCTAAGCCCATCGCCGTGTCAATACGCTTAGAAACGGCCAAAAATGAGCACATACCTAAAAAATAAGCGAGCAAAATATTTTGTATAAAGATCGCGGTGGTCGCAATTCCCAAAAGATGTGCAATGTAAGCAAGCATATTAAGACTCCCCGCTCGCTCCGCCAAAAGTCTTTGCAATCCAGATGAGCATGCCGAGCATGATAAAGGCTGCGGGAGGATAAAACATCAAGGAATTATCCACATAGCCCTTTTTATAAAATTCGCTCGAAATAATCTTTATTCCTAATATGCTACCTGAACCAAAAAACTCACGTATGGCGCCTATGAGCGCAAGCACCCAGGCATAACCTAAACCATTGCTTAAACCATCGAGAAATGAGGGAAGTGGAGGATTGGCCATAGCAAAAGCTTCGGCTCTCCCCATGACAATGCAATTGGTGATGATGAGACCCACAAATACCGATAGTTGTTTTGAAATATCGTAGTAATAAGCTTGCAAAAACTGATCGACTACGATCACTAAAGCCGAAATAACCACAAGCTGAATAATGATGCGCACACGATGAGGGATGATATTTCTCATCAATGAGATCACCATATTGCTAAATGCCGTGACTACGGTTAGCGCAGCTCCCATCACCAAACCGTTCTCCATGCGAATGGTGACCGCAAGAGTAGAGCAAATTCCTAAGATCTGATAAGCGATCGGATTTTGATACCACATGTTTGATTTAAGAGTTTTTGAAAATGACATGTTTTTTACCTACGTCGCCTAGATTTAAAAAATGCCTCATATTTTAATGGTTCTGCTTTGAGCATGTGCGTCACACCATCTCCAGTGATCGTGGCTCCACTTATGCCATCCACCAAATGTTTGCTCTCCGACTTAAAAGAAGGATCTAATTTCGCCAAACCTTTGGCCACACGCACGCCCACGAGTTTATCATCGTTAAAAATAGCCTTTCCTTTAAAGTTATCTAAAAACCACTGTTTCTCTATTTCAGCGCCTAAACCAGGAGTTTCTCCTTGTTGAAAAAATGAGAGCCCGACTATCTCTTTTCCTAAATCATCTACAGCGAGATATCCATAAAGCTTAGACCACAAGCCATTTCCTACTACTGGATAAATAAAACCTTTAAATTTTTTATCATCCTTTTGCTCTTTAACACCGAAAATAACTAAGAGATTAGGCGTTTTTTCGCTCACTTCTTCTACAGATACATCTGTTTTTAGCTCGCCAACATTGTCGATCACCATGGGTTCGATGAGTTTTTTAAAAAGTTCCGAGACATCAGCTTTTGACTGCGCTTCTATTTGGGCGGCTCTTAAAATACTCATCTGCCGATCCACGGCACGGTTTTCATCCTGGCGTTCTTTTAAAGCCATGGAGACAAAAGACAGCATCGCGCCTACGATAATGCTCACCACCGCGGAGAATATGATGGTATAACTAGCGCTTCGCATAGATTAAACGCTTCTTGGTAATGCTTTTTAAAACATAGTGATCGATGAGGCTTGAAAAAATATTCATAAATAAAATAGCAAGCATCATTCCTTCTGGATAAGCGGGGTTTATCACCCGAATCAAAATACATAAAATGCCGATCAAAAACCCATAGATCAGTTTTGAAGTATTTAGCAATGGTCCTGAAACAGGATCGGTAGCCATAAAAATTGCACCAAACACAAATCCCCCCATAAGCAAATGCTCAAGTGGTGTTAAAGAAAAAGCATGTGCGGTGTCTACCCCTCGGCATAGATAAAAAATGCCAGACATAAAAATGCCGCCGCAAAAAACCCCTGCCATAATGCGCCATGAACCTACGCCGGTGATGATCAACAATAAAGCTCCGAGCAAGCACATGAGTTTTGAAGTCTCGCCGATAGATCCAGGGATAAATCCTAAAAACATATTTCCTAAACTAAAGGTATTGTGGAGATTTAAGAGTGAATCTACTCCTGGTTTGTTTTCGGCGATGATGCTAAGCGCCGTGGGCCCTGAAAATCCGTGAATAGCATTCCTAGATCCATCGATGAAAGCCTGAATTTTTTCATGCGGTATGGTGGTATAGCTATTTATCAGAAAAGTTCCATCGGAAAGCCTGCTAAATGGTGTTTTTATCCATACATCACCAGACATCGAAGCAGGATAAGCAAAAAATAAAAATGCTCGCGCGGTTAAAGCGGGATTCATTATATTTTGCCCAGTCCCTCCAAAAACTTCTTTTCCGATGACGACGCCAAAGATCACACCTAAAGCAAACATCCACCAAGGAATAGTTGCAGGACAGATGAGAGGGATGAGCATACCAGTCACTAAAAAACCTTCGGCTATTTCATGTTTACGCACCTGCGCAAAAATCATTTCGCATAAGCCACCGACCGCGTAACTTAGAAGGACGAGTGGTAATACGTGAATAGATCCTTCTAAAAATGCATCAAAAATAGAGAAGTTTTGATCTCCGATGCTCAAGTAAGCGGAGCGCCCAGTGTTGTAGATACCAAAGATGAGACACGGTAAAAGCGATATCACCACGATGAGCATGAAACGCTTTAGATCGGTCGCATCTCTCATGTGCGGCGCGTTCTTAGTGACATTTGCACTGCGACGCAAAAATGTATCTAGAGCTTGAAGCGAAGCCCGTTGATATTTTAAAAACCTTCGGTCGTTGCTAGTTTTTAATAGATGATCGATGGTGCGAAAAAGCATAATCGCTTATCCTTCTTTTTCTAGCAGTTGTTTTCCGAGAGCAATTTCTCGACCGAGCTCGATTTTAGCGGGACAAGTAAAAGTGCATAGCCCACAATCCACACAATCATTAATAAAAAGTTTTTCCATTTTTTCGATATCTTTATCTTTAGCTGCTTTCATGAGCAGATTGGGCAGCAATTTTACCGGACAAATATCGATGCAATATCCACATTGAATGCATGCCCTTTCTTCACCATTGTTATTAGTGGTCGCTTCATGAGATGAATCATCGCTCAAAAATCTTGACCCCCAGGTTTTATGAATACTTAGGCGATCAAAACCCAAACGAAAAAAAGATAAAGGAATACGTTTAGTGTCCTCTTCCATGGCGATAATGCCAGTTTCTTTAGGAGCTAAAAAATCTGCCAACTTCACCTTGCTCCCAGTAAAAAGGTTTCCCGCGATCAACCTCACTTCCGAAAAATCCTTAAGTGCCTCGCTCACCAAGTCGCCTACAGCAATTCCAACCCTTCCTTCGAATAATTTAGGCTCACGAACTGCACTGCCTGATAAGCTATATATTCGCTCTTTTCTAAACTTCCCTTTTAAAAACAAGCTGCCTATGTCTTTAACTATCTCTGCATCTACACCGATAATGCATTCATTTTTAAGAAGAGATTTTTGATAATAAGCCTGTACACCTAGATCATGAGCTGGATATTTTGCCTCAGCTTGATAAATATCTGAAAAATGATCAGAAAAAATTAGTTTCTTATCTGCTCCTTTTTTAATATAGGCTCTTAGCGGAGCGAGTATTTTTAGTACGGCACATCCTGCTAAAAATAGCTCTGGAGATCTTTCGATGATCTTTAGTGGATCAGCTGAATGAACATCGGTTTTTAACAAATTGACGTGGACTGCAGCAATTTTTCTCTCTTCCAGACATTCACTGATAGATGGCAGAGGTGCCCATTTTTTTTTGGGAAAGTGATCTATCAGAGGCCAAATACCAAACCTTATAAGCTCTTCGTAGATTTTCGACGCTGTTAAATCTTTAAGATCGCTCAAAGAATTCTTCTCATTATCTTTTTCAAGCGCCGGATCGATTTTTACAATAACAGCTTCTAAGACTCTCCTCGGTCCATATTCAATTTTGTGAATGGATCCTGATGCGGGGGAACAAAACCTAATACGTGAATCGTATTTATCCTCGATGAGAGCCTGTCCTAGAAAAACCAAATCTCCTTCTTTAACTAAAATTTTTGGCTTGAGCTTTAAAAAACCTCTAATGGAGAGGCCGACAAAATCCGGTTCATCAAGCAAAGAGATGTGATCTTTTGGACCATGCTTCAAATTAAAGCGATGGCCTCCTTCAATCTTCATCACAGCTCCTATCGAAGCTCTTTTGATAACGCCTCGGCAAAACATTTATATCCAGTCGATTATTCATTTTTTTAAATATTTTCATCAGTCCCCCAGTCCATTTAAATGTATTGTCGCCTTCATATAGGCGAGCATGGAAATCATATCCAAAAAAACATTCTTTTTATCTTCAGACTCATTTAACGCCATCATCTCCAGATATCCTTCGATCTGTCGTATCTTCGATTCGAAATTGCGAGTACCGCATTCGGTGTCGATGATATTCCAGATAACCGCAGCCTCAGAGATCCCTCCCGAAAGAATGCCGAGCATTGTCGAAGAAAAAGGAAAGATGCTTAAAAAGCCAGTAGCTGCCCAAATAAGATTCGAAATAGCATTGACTGCCAAAATTCTTTTCGTATCCTCGTCATTTATGGATTTAGCATATAGCAATGATCCTGATAATATTGCCCCCAAAAGAATGCCTTTTTGTTTTAGAGAAAACTTTTCTTTTTCAGAAATTTCGGTGAGCTGATCTATAAAAAGATTCATAATAGATTCGAGCATCTTTTCATTCTCATCGGCAAATCGTTCAATGTAAATTTTTATTAGCATTGTCACAAAAATAGGAATCTTACTGATGTCGTCATTTTCCTGTTTTATAATGCTGACAATGGCATCTATAGCAACATCAAAACTCACCAAAGCCTTGAAATCATGTTTTAAAAGTTTAAAAACGGATTCGGGCAGCAAATATATGATGCGAGTTACTATATCTTCGCGCTTCGATAAGCCTGCGAAAACTAGCAAAGCAAAGCATGCATTCATTTTCTTATAATCTTTGTCCGAGGAGCGGGATTTGTATGGCCTGCGAAAGTTTTTTCGATCCCGCCATTTGACCTTAATGGGGATCTTCTCTAAAGCCTTTAAAAATTCTAAAAAATCATCATCAGAGAGCTGAGCCAAGACATCAAATTCAAGGCTAGATAAGCGTAAAAAATCACTCCTAAATTTAAACTTACTCATAAACTCACGATTCATCATCAACTCATCTGGTTTTACAGAGAAATTTTTCACATATTTTTCTAAAGAATATCGCAGGCGATGAGATTTTTTGACCGGCGTGAAATCGTTATCGCATTGTTTGCTTTCAGTGTCACTTGACACTGCCGGCCAAAAGCCGAGCAGTAAAAAAGCCAAGATAATTTTTCTGAAATGCATATGCTATCCACCTGCTATGCTTTATTAGAAAAACCCTATCTTTGGACTTTTTAGACCAGGAGTTGACTCTTATTCTTAAAAATATATAAAAATATGCAATATACATTTTTTTACTGGATTTTATTATGAAATTTTTATCATTTTTATTGGTTTTTTTATCTTCTTATAAGCTTCTCGCTCTCTCAGAGCTGAACGAGAGCATAAAAAATTTTACCAAGCGAATCAAAAATAACGAACTTCATATAACTCATCAAAAAGTTGTTCTCAAAGAGATAAAAGAAGATCCTGCGCCCTCAAAAACTACCTTTAAACTCAAAAGAAAGCATCGAACACTAGATCGGATCGCGCGGCTGCTATCGCGTGAACTCAGTGGACACTATAAAACGGCATCTTACTCGGTCGCCTGGGTTAAAAATGAGTACGGACAGCCGGCGTTAGCCATTTCTATGAAAAACGACTATGTTTCCCAAAAGAATATAATTAGAGCGCTAGAAAATATCATGAAGGACAGCCGCCATGCGGCAGATGACACCCCTGGCAATCTCGACGAGGTGATCAAGAAAGAAAGGGTATCTCTAAAAAAAATAATCGCTCAAATTTCAACTACTAGTGATGAAATAAAACTTAAAAAATTGAAAAAACAGTACTATGTGCTCAGAAAAAAAATAGATCAGCTTAAACTCTTTTTATGCACTAGGCCTGCGCATAAGAAATATGATCGGCGTGCCGGGCAATTTTTCACAATGATAAGATGGGATGATGTGCTCCAGATCGGCAATAAACACGGAAATCATAGCGAGCTAGTTCTCGTAGGTTATGTTTGTTATAACAATTCTATTCTCGGGTATATAGAAAACGATCGAGGTCAAAAAATTCCTTATCAGTACATTGGCAATTCCATGAACACCTGCGGCAGCTGCACTGCGCTCATCAATGGCAACGAAAAAATTACCGGAATAAATAATATTTCAGATGAAAACAACATCGCTATCTTTACTCGCGGACACCATCATCACCTTTATTTTTATGATTTCCCTGTCCCGGGGTGGGCCTGCTCTATCAATAAAAAAAGCTATAAAGAGATTCTTAAATTGATGAGTGATTCTCCAAATATAAATGAAATACCCTCAAATCGTCTATTTGTGTTAACAACTCACGACGTCAGCGATAGCGATGAAGAATAAAATTCTCTAGTGTCGCCCCGCTTTTAACTGTATCAACTCGCTACGAGTTGATACATGCGCCCCTTCGACAGGGGCCGTGAGCGTTAGCGAACGGGGGATGTTAGCCTTTTCGTCATCACGAGCAAATACAGTGAGCGCGGTGATCCTACGCAAAATTCTTACCAATCCAAGTGAGTTACGCTGTAAATAAAATTTTCAAAGATGCTGTGAAATAATTTTTTAAGCGGAAAAATATTTATACCCTCGGCATAGCTATCTATTTCTTTAAATATCGATGAAATTCGCGAGGCAATATCTTCTCTGCCTAAGCTCAAAAAAAATCCATTTTCATCATCTAAATCATCTTTTAGCTGATAAGCTTCCCCAAATTTTTGCCCGATCTCTTCTAGCAAAAATACTTCATGAGCTGACGCGCCCATGCTTAAACCACCTAATGCAGTTGCGCACGACATAAGCCTTCCGGTCTTTAATGCATTTATCTTTTGGCGCTTCGACATATCCTCATCCATTGCAAAAATATCTAGAACCTGGCCGAGCACCATTCCCTGATGTCCTGAAGCCTCCGCCAGCTTTGCCACTTGCTTTTCTGCATTTTTCAAAGCGCCTGAGAGGATCAAAAAAGCTTTGGTGAGCAAAGCATCACCCACCAATATGGCACAAGCCTCACCGAAGCGTGCATGCACACTCGGCTTTCCTCGCCGCAAATAGGCATCATCCATACAAGGAAGATCGTCGTGAACTAGAGAATAAGAATGGATATATTCTACAGAAAGTGCGGCTGGCATTGCCAGATTAAAAACGCTAGATTTTTCACTGTCTTTTGTGATCGCTTCTGCAGCTGCAAACACCATTTGCGGACGAAGCCGCTTTCCGCCGCTCGACAATAAAGCGTAATTCATGGCCTCAAAAAATTGCCGCGAACCTTCATCTAAATATGGATTTTGGGGGTTTAGCGATAACTCGAGTTTTTGTTCAAAAAGATCTCTATCAAAGATCACTGATTGCCTTCTGGCAGTTTTAGCTCTGCTATTGTTCCATCTGACATCAATTCCTCCATACGGGATTCCATATTTTTAAGTTTGCCTTCCGCCTCTCGAACGAGCTTTATACCCATCTCATAAGCCTCCATGCTCTCCTCTAGGCCAATATCGCTTTTTTCGAGCTCTTTGAGCGCAAGATCCAGATTCCTCATTATCATCTCAAAACTAATGCTTTCAATTTTATCCATATTTATTCCCTTTCATCAGCGAGGCGAGCCAAAGCCTCACCATCCTTAAAACTGATCCTGATATCTTTTTCTAATCGCGCTTTTTTCACACTATTGATCACTTCTCCGCTTAAAGCTCTGGCCATGCAAAATCCACGAGAAAGCACGGCCAGTGGCGAAAGAGTTTCTAGTTTTTGCACTTTACGCAAAAAATTATCCCTCGCTTTTTCTAAAAATAAAGCTCTCAGAGAAAGCCTCTTGTTAAATGATTCCAATTGGTTTTTCTTTTGAAAGATAAGGCGCTGTAAGAGCTCTTTCAAAGTGCGCGATCGATGATCTAATCGCTGCCACTGCTTTAAGATCAATATGCGTGGATCAGCTAAGCATTTTTTCTTTAAAACGATCATTTTAATGGCTTTATGCAGCCTGCTTTGATGCAATAAAGATGTTCGCTCCCTTTTGTTTTTGAGGTTTTTTAAAATCTCCAAAAAATCTGGAGCCGCAAGTGTTGCTGCATGAGTGGGTGTAGCTGCGCGCACATCTGCAACCATATCGCTTATGGTCACATCGGTTTCATGACCCACTGCGCTGATCACTGGGGTTTTTGCCTCATAAATAGCTTTTGCCACCACTTCTTCATTAAAAGCCCACAGATCTTCAAGAGAACCGCCACCGCGTCCGACGATGATGACATCGCAAAACCCTGATTCATCTAGCATTTTTAATTTTAAAGCGATCTCTTCCTTTGCCCCAGAACCTTGAACCCTAGCTTCTGCAAACAAAATAGATACGTGAGGACTTCGCGATTTTAAAATTTTTACCATATCTCTAAGCACAGCTCCATGGCGCGATGTGATAATCCCCACGCGCTTAGGAAATGAGGGCAATGGCTTTTTGTTCTCAAAAATTCCTAGCTGTTCGAGCTCTTCTTTATAGATGATGTCTTTTATGGAGCGACTGACAAAAAATAGCGTATGCCTTATGTGAGGGTTTTTATTGGTGTAAAGCTCATCCTTGATGATGGAAAAGCTCGGCACAACACCTGATCCGGCAACCAGATGGATCACATGATCAAAATCAGATAAAAAATTTTCTGGCATCACATAAGCCCCTGAAAATCCTTGCATTTCTATCTCTCGCCCCACGAGAATGTCTGATGCGAGCAAGGGAGAGAGGAGCGGGGGGAGGCTTTCTGTGTCCTCTGGATTTGGCAGCTCCGGTTTTATGGTTATCGCTAAATATTTTTCATAAGGCGCGGAGGCCAGTGAATAGGCCCTTATTTGCTCAGTTCGCCCTTTGATCATCTCAAAATGCCTGATCACACTCTTTAGCTCTTCAAACTGATAAGGGCTCAGACTTATAAATTGCCCGGCGCGATAATTTTTGTGAGCAGCGCTCACTTCGATAAAAAGGGTCCATGTGTCAGGGGTTTCCTGCTTAGCTTTAATCACCGTGCCTTTAAAGGTTGTGATCTTCTTTTTTATGTGCAAAAGATCCGTTTCATCCATAGCTTTTATTGCCTTTAAGCC
>Ga0207081_1109_pt1 | contig 15150 bp, 13 predicted proteins | sample Alteio_BWMinHeat_59_FD_153524 | JGI IMG/M metagenome (GOLD analysis project Ga0207081, IMG submission 153524) | Enriched cells from forest soil in Barre Woods Harvard Forest LTER site, Petersham, Massachusetts, United States -... | ecosystem: Environmental > Terrestrial > Soil > Temperate forest >... | reverse complement strand
GAATGGCAGCGCAACGGTAGTGATTAACCCATTACCCGGAGTTTACTCAGTAACCGGTGGCGGCAGCTATTGCGCGGGCGGTGCAGGCGTGAATATCAGCCTTTCAGGATCAGATGCTGTTGGCGTTAATTACGAGCTGAAAAGAGCTGGCACCATTGTTAGCGCTCCGATGGCGGCAACCGGCGGTGCAATAAACTTTGGTTCACAAACAGCAGCGGGTAATTATACGGTAATAGCTACCAATGCCACAACATCCTGCACGGTTAATATGGCATCAAGTGCAAATGTTATCGTCAATGCGCTGCCAACGGTTTATACATTGACCGGGGGCGGCGGATATTGCGTCGGCGGCACGGGTGTTAATGTAGGATTAAGCGGTTCCAGTTCAGGCATCACGTACCAATTACACAGAGGGGCAACATTGTTGGGCACTCCGGTTGGAGGCGGCGGCGGACCGGTGAATTTCGGTTTACAAACAGGCGCGGGAGCTTATACTGTAACCGCCAGTAACGACGCCACGACCTGCAGCAACAATATGGCAGGAACGGCTACAGTAGTCATTAACCCGCTTCCTACTTCCTTCAATGTAACCGGCGGTGGCAACTATTGCCCTGGCGCTGCCGGCGTTCACGTTGGCCTGGATGGTTCCACCAGCGGTGTGATCTATCATTTATCATTAGGTGGCACACCTACCGGCGCCACAATACCAGGCACAGGGTCGCCGGTAGATTTTGGCTTACAGACCGGTGTCGGGACTTATACTGTATCTGGAACAAACGTAGCCACCGGGTGTACTAACAATATGTCGGGCAGCGCCGGAGTTTCTATTGGCACGGCCGTTACTCCGTCTGTAAATATTTCTACTGGTGTCGGCGACACCGTTTGTTCGGGCACAATAACCACGTTCACTGCTATGGCTATAAATGGAGGCGGCGCTCCTGTTTATCAATGGAGCGTTAATGGTGTTACGGCAAGCTTTGGCAACTCTTATACTTATACCCCGTCAAACGGGGATAATGTAAGTGTTACTCTTACCAGCAGTGCAGCGTGCGCAACCCCAGTGTCAGTAAACAGTTCATTTGTGATCAATGTAGTTGACCATGCTTTACCTTCTGTTGCTGTCAGCACTTTACCCGGCAATATAGTATGCCAGGGCACAGTTGTTAGCTATACCGCAAATCCAAGCTATGGTGGAACAGCGCCAGTGTTCACCTGGTTGAAGAATGGCGTAAGCGTAGCCGCTGGTAATACCTACTCTTATGCACCTGCTGACAGTGATATCGTTTATTGCCAGATGACCAGCAATTATCCATGCCGCCTTGCAAACATAGTATCGAGCAACAATGTGCTGATGCTGGTTGACATGCCGATAATACCAGTGGTGACGATAACAGCGTACCCAAGCGCACATGTCTCTGAGGGGGATGCGGTGACGTTAACAGCTACAGTTGCTCATGGCGGATCTGCCCCAACTTATCAGTGGTTTGTAAACGGCATACCGATACCCGGTGCTATATCGCCAATCTTGACTAACAGCAATTATTCCAACGGAGATTCTGTTACTTGCCAGGTTACCAGCAGCGGTGCATGTTCCGGCCTCGTGGGCTTTAACTCCGTACAGATATTCACTAATGTAGGGGTGAAACAAGTTACCAATGCAAGCAGCAATATTATACTTGTGCCAAACCCTAACAAAGGGCAATTTACTGTCAAAGGCACTTTGGGCATAGTAACCGATGAAGAGATTTCTCTTGAAGTATACGACATGCTTGGCCAGGTTATTTACACGAATAAGGTAATGACCCATGGCGGCAATATTAACGAGCAAGTGCAGCTCAGTAACACCTTGTCAAACGGTATGTATATTCTGAACCTCCGTTCAGGATCTCAGAATAACATTTTCCACTTTGTTATTGAGCAATAATTGCTTGCTGTAAGCAATAAACAAAAATTCAGGATCAGGGCTGCCGTCAAAAGCAGCCCTCTTCTTTTTTGCACTATCCATTTTATCCATAATTGCAGTAACTTCAACTACGAATAAAAACACAGTCTGAAATGTTATCTGACTTTTGACATTTTTTTAAATGGAAGTTGACAAGAGTGAATGGGAGCTACTACAAAGCGCATTAAATGAATGGGAACATTCAGGCCGGCTTACCAGCGAGAAAGCTGATGAGCTCAGAAAAAGCATTGCATACAAAGGCTCAGAGAGACAGCAGATAGCCCAATACTTCTTTTTCATTGCGCTGTTCTGTACCCTGCTCGCGTTTGGCGCTATATTCCTGAATGAAAAACTCCTGGAAAAAATAAAAGCCTACTTTTCCTGGAGCGACATCGTTATTGCTTTAATAACCGCCCTCTTATCTGTTCTGTGGTTTTGGTATATTGGAAAAAAGAGAAGCCAGGTAAGTAGCATAGCTTACGAGATATACATGGTATTAGGCGGATTATCGGTGCTAACTTCTCTGGTTTATTTTTGCAAAGAAGCTCATATTGATAAAACGTACACTGCTCTTTTAAGCATGGCGGTATGTTTGCTTATTATTATTGCACAGGTATTTCGCTCCAGCGCTTTATGGATCGGTGCTATAGGAACAGCGATAGCCTGGTTTGGCGCATTCAGCAATTGGCAGGGTGCCGACAACCTCTTCCTCGGCATGAACTATCCTATGCGCTACACCGCTTTCGGCCTGTTTATCCTTGTTATTGCGTTTTTGCAGAGGCAGGTAAATGCTCTGTCCTTTGGCCGGCGCATCACCTATATTGCCGGGCTTATTTTGTTCTTTTCGGGACTCTGGGGCATCTCTATTTTTGGCAACTATAATACGCTGGTAGGTTGGCAGCAAGTAAGGCAGGTTCATGTTCTGGCCTATTCTGCCGTATTTGGGTTTGCCGCGGTCCTTAGCTTCTACCTCGGTATCCGCTATAAAGATGACCTGGCAAGGGATTTCGGAGTGTTATTCCTGCTCATAAATCTATACACACGCTACTTTGAATACTTTTGGGACTCAATGAACAAGGGTATTTTCTTTTCTATTCTGGCGATCACATTTGGCTTTGTAGGATGGCTTCTCGAGCGACAGAAAAAGAAATCCTAAAGATTTCCCGAACGATTCACATTAACCATTAATCATTACTAATGCATCTTCTCAACAAACGCATAACTCAACATAACACTCATAGTAACTATGCCGGTGAAAAAGACCAGCAATGCTATTTTTTTCGAAGCCTCGATCTTGCCACCCCGATATAAGAGATAGCCAATTACAAGGTTAAATAATGCCCACAACACGTTGACGGTGGGAGACGATAAACCCTTTCCCGGCGGGTTTGCAAACGGCGTTGGAAAAGCGTCCCCGGATACGCCATGTATAAAATGCGGGACGACATTAGCCAGGAAGAGGCCTGCAAAAAAGCAGGAAATGTAGTTATACCATTTCATGATGACTGTATTTTAGAATATAAAGCTAATATTATTCGGCCAAAAACTATAATCACGGTTGAGTTTGAACAGTGGCAGGAAAATAATGCCCTATTAAAGAACCAAAGATTATTTTTACCCGGTACTTTTTGGTTTTCACTTTTAACTTTTGACTTTAAAAAATGGCTCGTTACGTGCTTGAAGTAATGTATGATGGAACAAAGTTTCATGGATCGCAAGTGCAGGGGACAATTCCTACCGTGCAGCTATCTTTAAATAATGCCCTAAGCACACTATTTCGCATACCCATGCAAACCTTGGGTGCCAGCCGCACCGATGAAGGGGTGCATGCTTTATGCAACTTTTACCAGTTTGATACGGAAGATGTATTACCGCAAGATCTGCTATACAAATGCAACGCTATACTACCATCCGGAATCGCCATCAAGAAAATCTGGAAAGCTGTTAATCCTGATTTCAATACCCGTTTCGATGCGATAGGGCGCCAGTACAGATACCGGATATACACTAAAAAAAATCCGTTCCTCGCCGGCAGGGCCATGTTCTATCCTTTCCACTTGGAACCTGAACTGTTACACGAAACAGCCGCAATAATAAAAAAATACGATCATTTTGAAGCCTTCGCAAAACGAAACGCCCAGGCCAAAACCTTTGACTGCACCATACACCAGTCCTACTGGGAATACAGTGATGCAGAGCTACACTACGTGGTAGAAGCAAACCGCTTCCTGCGTGGCATGGTTCGCGGCCTCGTATGCACCCAGATACAAGCCGCAAGAGGTAAGATTACAGTACCCGATTTCAGGAAAATTATTGAAGGCCGGGACTGTACTAAGGCCTTCTTTAACGTACCGGGGCATGGGCTTTACCTGGAAAATATTGTCTATCCGGCCGGGATGCTGGTAGGAATTGGTGGTGAATAGTGAGAACAGTATTTACATTCTCTCGCCGGGTTTGGCCGCCGTCCAGACTTGAAGCCGCATTTCGCGGCTTCAAGTCTGCAAACTCAACACGCTACTACGTAACGTCTCCCTTTAGATTCTGTGTTAATATCCAAGCCTATTTTGCAATTTTTTCTTAATTTTGGGTTTAAGGCGGCTATATGTCAGCCTGTATAGGGCATAGTTCATTTGGACTACTTTTTTTTCGGCATCTTTCAAATCCTGTTTCTTTTTAGCTTTTTCTTGCAGATATTTACTATCAAATGGTTTCTTAGTGATATAGACTGTGTATATCTTTTTCTGCATGCAATTGATTCTTGTTCATCTTCCTTTCTTCTATCAATTGGTCTCTTTCACGAGTTATTTGCCTTAATTCCCTGTACACTACTTTAGGTTGTATCCAGTTGTCCAGTTTTTTTTCAAGGCTAAACAATGCATTGGTTTCAGACATTGTTTTATCAGTAATCGTTTTAACTTCCAGCGTCCTGAAAAGTTAGTGATCCTATTAGGCATTATTATACTTGCCAAATATGCCTTGTTTGAAAGATGGTATGCTATAGCCTCATAATACACTCCTATAGCCTCCATTACGAAGCGAAGAGGCACATTGTGTATGTTTTTGGCTCATAAGATATATTCAACCATTCAACTAATCAACTATTCAACTAATTTTGCCCCATGTCCAGCAAATCAAACTTTGACCCCAATTCCGTAGGGCTGAAATCCAATAATATTTTTGGCTTGCCTTTTAATGAAGAAGATTCCCAGCTCGTATTGCTGCCTGTTCCATGGGAAGTAACCGTGTCCTACCGGCTGGGCACCGCGCGTGGCCCGGAAAAAATATTTGACGCCGCTATGCAGGTAGACCTGTTTGACCCTGACGTGAAAGATGGCTGGAAAAAGGGGTTCTATATGCTTCCAATTGATAAAAACATTCGCTCCAAAAGCGACTACCTGCGCCAGTGCGCCGAGCTCATCTTGTCCGACATGGTGGATGGCGGCGTCATAGCCGAAAATGCGCAACTAAGCGAAAAATTGCAGGAGATAAATGACGGTGGCGAACTGCTGTTCAACTGGGTGTACGAAATGACAGGCAACTTGCTGAAAGAAGGCAAGAAAGTAGGCCTTATTGGTGGCGACCATAGCACCCCGCTGGGCTTTATCAAGGCGCTTTCTGATGTGCACGATGATTTCTGCATACTGCAAATAGATGCTCATGCAGACCTCCGCGTCGCCTACGAAGGCTTCACTTATTCACATGCCTCCATTATGTACAATGTATTGCAGCGAGTACCGCAGGTAAAAAAACTGGTACAGGTAGGTATACGCGATTATTGCGACGAAGAGCTGGACATGATAACCCAAAGCGGCGGCCGCATCACTGCATTTTTCGACAAAGACATTAAAGAGCAGCAGTACGAAGGCGCCACATGGAACGATATTTGCAAACAGGTAATAGATACACTGCCCCAAAAAGTCTATATCAGTTTTGATATAGACGGCCTCGATCCAAAATTATGCCCCAATACGGGTACACCCGTTCCCGGTGGTTTTGAGATGGACCAAATATTTTATCTCTTTAAAATGCTGCATACGTCCGGCAGGCAGATAATAGGCTTCGACCTCAACGAAGTTTCCAATGGTGAGCACATTGGCGACGGCATAGACGCCATCGTAGGCGCCCGCATCCTCTTCAAGCTCTGCAACTTTATGGTAGCAGATTAGTTGATTTGTTGAATGGTTGATAAGTCGCGAGCAATACCACCCAGCCAACTGGTTGATAATACGAAGTATTGCCACCAAAATATTACAAAAATCCCCGGCCTTCTGGACCAGGGATAAAAAATGAAGTTTCACCATTAACCATTAACAACTAATCCACCGCCTGCCTGTGATGCCCCTGTTTATTTATATCGTCAACGAGCTTATTGCTGTCATGCATGTATTGGCCCTCATTCGCTGTGCCCTTCCCTAATTCAACGCATTTTTTTTGCAGCAGCAATAGCATCGTCATTGTGGGCCATTTTCTTTTCTATACGCGCCTTCAATAGCCACATATAAGGCGCCTTGCCATCCTGCTCTATCGCTTTGTTCACGTACGCCTCAGCCTTGTCCATGTTCTTATCCGTTTCATAATAGTAATTTGCCACAGCAAAGTAGGGTGGCTGCGCCGGATGGTTAATTGCCTTATCAATGCTCATTTCTACATTATCACTATTATGCGCTACTACAGGCAGCACTATTTTAGTTCTTTCCCATACCATCTCTATTTTGCAGGAAGTGAATGTAATATCAGTGATCAGTATCGTGAACGTCTGGCACATACCTTCTATCATAGATGGCTTTACAGTAAACCGGGCCACGTCATTCTCCTTTGGAAAACCGTCGGGGCCGAATGGCGCCACACCCGTATTCAGTACCACTTCCCACTTATCTTTGTCAGGTATAGTGTACAATGCATATTCCCCAGCTTTCACTTTCTGTCCGGCTATTTCCAGTTCTTCCCCTATCTTTATTTTCGTAGGTGCATTAGCGCCGGTGCGCCATGCTTTGCCAAAGGGCACCACATCTCCATATATCTTGCGCCCCCGCATAGATGGGCGGCTGTAGCTGATCTCAATACTGGACACAGAAAAATCCTGCGAGATCTTTGCATTCGGGCTAAGCGCCGGCAATTTCAACTGGCCCTGTGCATGAGTAGCCATTGCAGCCACTATCAATAATGCGGAAAGGAAAAAACTTTTCATGAGTTGTTTGTTTTTGAATCTGCAAAATACAAAGTAAGTTGAGAAGTTCATATACTTCATTGGATCAATGCCCATTAAATTTTATCTTTTCCCTTTTAAAGCCTAATGCCAACACCTGAATTTTGACTGTTTGATTTTTTGTTTTTGCAACTCCAGTTTTTGCGAACTTAAAAACGCCACATGGAAACCGCGCATTTGCGTGAAACCTCCACCCTCCCCACAAAAAAATCCCGACATACCTTAGTATGTCGGGAAAGGACTGTACTTACTAACCCATCGTTAGTACAGCAAATGTCAGCAAAAAGTTTTGCACTTTAAAATAAATGTTATCTATATATATTACCTTATTTATCAATACAGTAACATTTTTTTTACTGCGTGCGCAATAAAAATTATCATCTATATATATAACATTTTATCGTTGCTTCGCAGCTAAAACAACGTCAAATGCACAATTTCCTGTAATATAGAACAACCTTCCTGGTATATTTATTTCTGAAGCACGGTGATAACACCATTGTCCTGGCCGGTAATTTCACAACTGTTTTCCATTTTACTTGATATAAATTCCATCAGGTCGTCAGTGCTGCTGTTAAAATTTACCTCAATCGTGGCAACACCGTCCTGGAGACGTGTTTGTGACGCATCTTTCACTTTTGGATTAGATTTCAAAGTATTTAAGAAATTTTTCGCCTTCATGAAGGTGGTATTTTTCAGATCAATTACTGTGGTATTACCCTCGTCTGCAGCCATAGATTTAGAAACGCCTAGCTCCTCATTTATCTTATCAATATCATCGGCAATAAATTCAGCAGCTTCATTTATTGCGTGCTGCATCGCATCTTCCACAGCCGGATTATTAGACGAGCCGCGCCCCTGCCCATACACAGTTACCCTGCTGCCAGCTTTTCCTTCCACGGTAAACGGTTTGGAGTCAATCATGCCCCCGGTTTGCGGATCTTTCAGTTGAATAGTAAATCCGATCTTTACCGTACTGCTGCCTTTGCTCACCATGAACATTTTAGTATTGCTTTGTTCATCGTTGTATTCCGTAACCTCGCCGGTAGCTATTACCTGTGCGCCATTCATCTTCCCCGATTTGGGCGATGACTTCCCGGTAGTATTATTGCTGTTGCCAAAATCCTGTTCCCTTTTCGAATCCTGTAAGTTGTCCAGCTTTGCCTGCATAAAAAAGCAATTTATGTTTTGCAGCGCATCTTCCAGGTGAGTGGCAAGATTAGCGCCGAAGTCCGCTGCGCCCGCCCTGTTTGTAGTTACATTAAAGCGGTCCACTCTCATTCTTATCCGCTGCTTTAGCGGCAGGCCTTTGCATTTCTCTTTTACAGCCACTAATTTTGTGCTCGTCTTGTCATCTTTTTCTTTTTGCGCATACGCGCCAGTGTTTACAAAACCTGCTATCAGTGTTAGTATTACTGCGGTTTTGATTAGTTTGTGTGTCATGATTTATGTTTTTATTTGAATAATTTTATTTTGTAAACGTAGTAAAATACATTAGAAAAACTAAATTATTTTTATTATTTTTATTTTATGGTTACTTTTCTGTTACTCCGTTTTAATCAACTTTTCTGTTTTTAAGATCCCGTTATTTTCATCATAAACCTTGATGATGTACATACCGTTCGCTGTGTGGTTGGCTTCAGCTATGTTAATTGTTATACTTCATGACTGTAGCATAACAATTATTGCTGCCATCCTGGTAAACCACATAAGGCGCGCTCCCATCTATTGCTATTGAAGTAAAGTAGACCAAATCTCCGGCAACTGCGGCTACTGAAATAATTGTTTTTATAAAATATTTTTTTGCTTTTTACAATTGCTGCATTTCACTATTTTTTAACCCCAACGATTGTACCGCCTGATATGGCAGTAAGTTGAGGCGCAGCCAACCTGAAAGTAGAAGACAAGCCTGAAATATTGTCGCCGTCATAAAAAACCCTTCCTGTTCCCACCGGTATCAATACCGCATTATCGTCATCCCCGGTTTTGCTCGTCAAAATAAATCCTTCCTGCATATTTTGTACGCCTGTTGAAGTCATAACACCCGTATATATTTCCACTCTTGTATAAGGAATTGAATTGGAAATACCGCTTACCTGCCCAAAAATGGTAAAAGAATTGTCGGTGCCGGAAATATAACCGGCTATACCGGATGCAGAATCTATTCCGGGGTTCGAAATATCTTTATCTGCAATATTTATTGAATTATTTACCTGGTTATAAAACTTGTATTTATAATCATCAAATGGATGCCCCGGAGCATAGTCAGCAGACCCAAAAGGATGCAATAAAATATTCGGAGAGAATACATAAATACCCGTTAAGTTAGTTGGGGGCGTAAGGCCTCCGTGTATGGCCATTCCCCAGTTTACGAGTGAATCAATATAGACCTCAGAAATAACATTCCTTACACTTGAAGAAAAGCTGTCGCATGCTACATTAACTATGTTGCAAACATTTGCCGCTACGGTTAATGTGCCCGTGCGGGTGCTGGCGCTGTCCTGCACCGTATAGGTATAAGCGCCAGCAGCCAGTTCGAACGAAGCGGTGTTAGCGTCGCCGCAATTAGGAACCGTTCCGTTTGTGAAAACGTAAGTAATTTGTTTAGATACCCCGTTTATGGTTATCGTCTCAGGCCCCGCCTGGCAGTTGGTAGACAAATAAAACATGGTATTTGTCGGTGGTGCACTGCTCTTTTTTTTGCAGCTTATTATTGCGATGCCTGAGCAGGTAAAGAAAAGCGTAAACGCTAAAATTGTCTTTTTCATTTTTTTAGATTTTTAAGTGTGAGGTATTTTAAGTGATTGTTTGAAATTTTTTTACTCCTCTTTAACTAATTTTCTTGATGGTGTACATGCCGCTATTTGCGTTCATTGATAGGGGTATTTAATTCCCGTATTTCATTACTGTAGCCTTATGGCCATAGGCGGAATCCTGGAAGGCCACATAAGGAACGCCGCTTGCGCTCATTGTTATTTGCTCTGAACTTGAATGTCCTGTCGAGAATCCGGCGCCGCCTACATTTACCCAACTACTGCCGTTGAATTTCATAGCGGTAGCTTTATAATCATTGGTGGCATCTCCAAAGGCTACATATGGCGTATCGTTTTTGCCAATTGCAATAGAAAGACACCCGGCTATGCCTGCCGTGAAATCTGTGTTGCCTAAACCAACCCAATTACTGCCGTTGAATTTCATTACAGTAGCTTTATCGCTATTGGCTAAATCCTCATAAGCGACATAAGGTGTGCCGGTGCTGTCTAAAGCGATGGTCATCCCGGTCGCTGCCCCTGCTGAGAATCCTGCATTGCCTACGGTTACCCATATACCGCTACTGCTGTTGTATTTCATTACAGTTGCCTTTTTATTATTGCTGACATCCGAGTAAACAACATAAGGAGTACCGTTTCGATCAATTGCAAGAGATATCCCACCACCACCAACGGTTCCTCCCGCAAACCCGGGATTGCCAACGGGTATCAAAGTACCTCCGCTGTATTTCATTACAGTAGCAGCATTTACATAACCGCCATCTATGTACGCTATATAAGGCGTAGTACCGTATATTGCTATAGCAGGAAAGAATGCAATATCTGCTGATGCCCCTACAGATACCCAACTGCTGCCATTATATTGCATAAGTACAGCACCACTACCACCGATTGCATTACCCACGTAAACCACATAAGGTGTTCCGTTTGCGTCTATTGCTATGGATGTAGTACCCAGCGCTTCAACACCAGAAAACCCAGCGGGATTGCCAACAGGTATCCAACTGCTACCATTTAATTTCATAACGGTTGCTTGATAGCCATTGGAAGAATCACCGTAAGCCACATAAGGCGTGCCGCCGCCGTCTATTGCTATAGAGATGTGTACGGGATAAAACCCAGCCTCTCCGGCGGAAAACCCGGCATTGCCTACAATTGACCAGCCTGTATTTGTCGAAGGAGTAATTGTTGAACTGTTACTTGTGCTTTTTTTGCAGCTTACTGTTGCGAATAGTATGGCAGTCAATGTCAGCGCTGCTATTGAAATGATTGTTTTCATAAAATATTTTTTTGCTTTTTAAATTGCTAAGTATTTTAAGTAACGTTTTAAAGCTTGCTACTCTTCTTTTACGAGCTTTTCTATTTTTAATATCTCATTATTTTCATCATACACTTTGATGATGTACATGCCATTTGCCATGCCGCTCATTTTTAAGTCTGTGGCGTTTTGCTGCTCTATTACCACCTGTCCCACCATATTTAAAATAGTTACGTTCACCCCTACCGGGGCTTTGATGTGCATTATCGAGGAGAGGGGGTTTGGGTAGATTTGGATGTCAACGCCAGCCACCTCCCTGATACCGGATATGGTTCCGCTAACGGTATATGCCGCTGAGGTACCGGAGCAGCCGTGGCTGTCAGTAACCTTTACGGTATATACGCCCGGCAGCGTATATATATATATCCCGGAGTTTGCCCCTGGTATGGCAACCCCGTTCAGGTACCATTGATAGGTACTGAAAGAGCCGGTATATAATATATTGCTCCCGGTTAGGTTTACCAGCGGGTTCGGTATAGCCGTAACTGAAACAGCGGCCAGCGTATCTGTACCGCAGCCATTAGAAATAACTACGGAATACGCTCCTGTAGTAGTTGCCGTGTAACCGACAGATGTAGCCCCGGCTATCAGTACGCCATTTTTATACCATTGAAACTCCAGGGAGGTAGCCGTTGTAGAAACAGACAGGTTGGCATAAGGAGCGCTGCATAAAGAAGCGCCGGAAGGGGTTATGCTGCTGGCAGGGAGCGCGCCGCCGCCGGAGGTAATGGTGTGGGTTGCAAAATTAGAGCAGCCGCTTGTAACGGTATAGATTATTGCGGCAGTTCCTGCTGTAACACCTGTTACCATACCCGTTGGGCTAACTGTAGCAATTGCAGGGCTGCTGCTGCTCCATACACCGCCGGTTACTGTTTCTGATAATGTGATCGCAGTCCCTAAACAAACACCGGAAGAGCCGGATATACTGCCTGCCGGCGGCAACGGGTTAACGGTTACTATGACGGTAGCATGAGCCGTACCGCACCCACTCGTTACTGTATATGATATGACGGCGCTGCCGCCTGAAACCCCTGTTACCGCTCCGGCTGAACTGATCATAGCAACGCTGGTATTACTGCTGCTCCATGCGCCGCCTGAAACAGGATCCGCAAAAGTTATTACAGATCCGACGCAAACTGTAGAGGCAGCGCCTGTAATAGCTCCTGCAGTTGGTGTGGCGCTGACCGTAAACGGATATGTCGCAATTGCGGTACCGCAACTGTTGGTCACAATAAAAGAGATGACAGTACTGCCAACCGCAACCCCGGTTACAATCCCGCTCGTGCTTATGGTAGCCACAGCAGGAGCGCCGCTGCTCCATGTGCCGCCTGAAACTCCGTCTGATAATGCAGCCGTAGTACCGGGACAGGCGGTGGATATGCCGGTAATGGAACCGGCGGAAGGAGTGGGACTTACTGTAAAAGGAAAAGTAGCAATAGTAGTCCCGCAACTATTGGAAACGCTGTAAGAAATAACAGCGCTCCCTAATCCCACGCCCGTAACAATCCCTGATGAACTAACAGTGGCCACAGATGTGCTGCTGCTGTGCCATACGCCACCGGTTACAACATCTGATAAAGAAGATGTAGAGCCAGGGCAAACAGTTGATGAACCCGTAATGCTGCCTGCTGATGGCAGGGGGCTCACGCTAACCGCAGCAGTAACCCAACTGCCAGATACCGTATAAGATATAGTAGCACTGCCGCCGGCAACGCCGGTAACAACACCGCTGCCGGATATAGTAGCTATACTTGTATTGCTGCTGCTCCATGTGCCGCCGGTTGTGGCATCGCTTAAAGTTACAGTTGTCCCTACACATACCGTAGTAGTACCTGTTATTGGAGATATCTCTGTTCCATATTCCATTACCGTAGCGTAACCGCCACCGCCGCCGTCAACGTAAACCACATAAGGCACGCCACTTCCGTTGATCGCGATGGAATAGTTATATCCTCCTGCTGCCCCGGAGGAGAACCCGGCGCTCCCGGCAGTTGACCAACTGCTTCCAATATATTTCATTACCGTAGCTTTCTCACTATTTCCCCAATCTTCATAAACAACGTAAGGAATACCACTCCCGTCAATTGCTATCGAAGTACCGTCTGCCGCACCTGCCGAGAACCCGGCGCTGCCAACGGTTACCCAACTGCTTCCATCATATTTCATTACCGAAGCCTTTTGGCTATTACCGTAATCCTTATAAGCGACATAAGGAGTGCCGCTCGCATTTATTGCCAGCGATGTGTATTGCGCTTCCCCCGCTGAGAACCCGGGAGCGCCAACTGCTACCCAACTGCTCCCATTGTATTTCATTACCGTTGCTTTATAACTGCTGCTGTGATCCAGGTAAGCCACATACGGCGTTCCACTGCCATCTATCGCTATCGTGGTAAACTCTGCCATGTCTGCTGAGAACCCCGGGCTTCCAACTGCCACCCAACTGCTGCCATTGTATTTCATTACCGTAGTTTTATTGCTATTGCCCGCGTCCTCGTATGCTACATAAGGCGTGCCACTGCCATCTATCGCAATGGAGGTATAATACACTACTCCTGCCGAGAAACCGGCACTTCCCACGTTTACCCAACTGCTGCCATCGTATTTCATCACCGTAGCTTTGGAACTATTGCCCGGATCCTGGTAAACCACATAAGGTGTGCCGCTCACGTCTATTGCTATAGAAGTATAATACACAAAATCTGCTGCCGAGAAACCGGCACTGCCAACGTTCACCCAACTGCTGCCATTGTATTTCATTACCGTAGCCTTATAGCTGTTGCCGGCATCCTGGTAAACCACATAGGGTGTTCCGCTCCCGTCTATTGCCATTGAGGGGTATCCTACCGTCCCGGCAGAGAAATCGGCGCTACCTACTGTATGCCAGCTTTGCGCAAAAGCTCCCGGGATATTGGCTGTAATTAACGTAATCAGCGCTGTTACACAAATTATCTTTTTCATTTTTAGATTTTTTTAGTGTGAAGTATATTAAGTGATGTTTTAAATTCCTTATTCTGCTTTCACCAATTTCTCAGTCTTTAAGACCCCATTATTTTCATCATAAACCTTGATGATGTATACACCATCAGCCATGCCGCTCATATTTATATCTGTGACGTTTTGCTGCTGTAGTTCCACTTGCCCCACCATATTTAAAATAGTTACGTTCACCCCTACCGGGGCTTTGATGTGCACAGTCGTGGAGAGGGGGTTAGGGTAGATTTGGATGTCTGTATTTGTATTGGTTTCATTAATGCCGGAAGCACCTTCAAATTTCATTACTGTAGCCTTTCCGGTATCTGCACCATCTGCATAAACCACATAGGGTGTGCCGCTGCCATCTAGTGCAATAGAGGTCAACTCCGCCGATGATGCTGAGAAACGGGCGCTGCCTACTGTTACCCAACTGCTGCCATTGAATTTCTTTACTGTTGCTTTTGCAGAATCAACGAATATATTCCCATCTGCGTAAACGACATAAGGTGTGCCGCTTTTGTCTATTGCAATGGAGGTCCATTCAGCCTCCCGTTCCGAGAAACCAGCGCTGCCCACAGTTGCCCAACTTGTACCATTGTATTTCATTACCGTAGCTTTAAATCCATTGATAGTATCCACATAAGCTACATAAGGAGTACCGTTTCCATCTATTGCAATGGAGGTATTGTACGCTACACCCACCGAAAATCCAGGACTACCTACCGGTTCCCAACTGGTGCCATTGTATTTCATTACGGTAGCTGGTCCGTTGGGGCCAAAACCCAAACTGAAATCCTCGTAAGCTACATAGGGTGTGCCGCTTCTATCTATGGCTATAGATGTATAAAGTGTCCCAGATACCGATAGCCCAGGGCTACCGACTGATACCCAATTGCTACCATTATATTTCATCACAGAAGCCAGACCAGATAGAATATCA
>Ga0207081_1108_pt1 | contig 15267 bp, 19 predicted proteins | sample Alteio_BWMinHeat_59_FD_153524 | JGI IMG/M metagenome (GOLD analysis project Ga0207081, IMG submission 153524) | Enriched cells from forest soil in Barre Woods Harvard Forest LTER site, Petersham, Massachusetts, United States -... | ecosystem: Environmental > Terrestrial > Soil > Temperate forest >... | reverse complement strand
TTCGATTTTGATGGCATTCTTGGCAGGCTGCTTTCTTCTTCTTACATGCCGAACAGGGGCGAAGATGGTTTTTTGCAGATGAACGATGACCTGCAAAAATTATTCAGCCGGTATGAGGAGAACGGGGCCATTGTTATCGGGTATGATACCAAGGTATATGTGGGTAGACTGTATTAAAACCTAAGTTACATAATTCACACATTGTATGCTTGTGGCATGATTATGCCATTATTGTATTAAAGAAAAAATAGAGCAGTAAAATGAATTCCCTCCTTTATCTCTTCTTATGATCTCCATGTAATTAAAGCACCTATAGTTTTATAAATAATTTTTGCACTATATCTATATGTGCAATTACCGGCTAAGTCATGCTTTGCAATAACCCTGGTTATGTAAAAGATTTTTTTGAAAAATCAGTACTACCGGATAAACTTTAATAAAGGATTTTGAAATTATTTATAAAAAATATGGTGTGCATTCGCTGCAAAATGGTAGTAAAAGATGAGCTTACAAAGGCGGGCTTACATTATACCGTAGTGGAGTTAGGCATTGCGGACATAGAAGAAAATATTTCTGACGGCCAACGGCATCAACTCGGGGAGGCCTTGCAAAGATGGGGCCTTGAATTAATGGATGACAAAAAGAGTGCGCTCGCAGGAAAAATAAGAAATATTATTATCGAAATGGTGCATTATACTGATGAGCCATTGACCATAAATTTCTCTGAGTTCCTAAGTTTAAAATTACTTCATGATTATACCTACCTCGCAAACCTTTTTTCGGAGGTGCAGGGCATTACCATTGAGAAATTTATCATTATTCACAAAATTGACCGAATAAAGGAATTACTGGCATATGACCAACTAAATCTCACAAAGATTTCCTACCTGATGAATTACAGTAGTGTGGCACACCTTTCTACCCAGTTCAAAAAGGTAACCGGCCTTACACCAACTCAATTCAAAAAGCTTGTAGAAAAAAAAATACTTTGAATGGCGATGTGTGAATGATGTAACTTATTTACGGAATGATATAACAATTACGGACATAAAAAATGAACCTTTGCTCATCTGGCACTGAGTGCTCAAACTTGGAATGTTTATGGCTGAATCATTAAAACAGGCAATTACGCTCACATCCGGTGCCGTTACACCCGCCGGCGTATTAGCCTTAATTAAACAAATGAATAGCAGGCAGAAATACGGGCCGCAACCCATAGGGCTGGATACTTTGTCGCTGGCTTTGAATACACCCCTTGGTGAGCTAACACCGATCATTGAGGAACTGAGATCAGGCAGGGAAATAGTATTTCATCCACCCAAAATAAAAAGAACAAACAGTACCCTGGCAGGCGGTTCTGTTTCGCTGACTTAGTGAAGTACGGAACCTGGGATTTAATTAATGAGCCCCCACAGGCCGCTTCCATAGCATTTGAATTTTTGCCTGTTACTATTCAGGGTTGTTCTTACGGATTGGCTAAAGTCTCCGTTGCGGCTAAAAAATCTGAGCACTTTTATTCTATCAGTAATAGATGATACATTGCCCTTACCCCCCAATTGCGTAAGCACTGTTTCCACATCTTTTTGCCAGGTTGCCATAAAGTGAATGTTTAAGGACTTGTTTTCTCAATTGATACCACAAATTTGAAAATTATTTATCGCACAAGTGTTATATAACCTCTGAAATAAGTTACATAATTCACACATTTAAGCAAAAAATGCCAATGAATGGCCGGCTGAAATTCAATGCTGTCCGTAATCAGGGCAATAAATCCCTCGTCTGGTTTACCGGTAATTTTTAGTGTTACTTATTTTTATAGCTATACGTTTTCGCGGGAAGATTCCGTTACCAGCTTACAGACAACAATAAACTCACTCCCTTCATTTACCTCGCTTTTCACACTTACTGTGCCTCCCAATGATTCGATTTGCGTCTTAATGATATAGAGGCCCACTCCTTTGCTGTCATAGCCGGAATGGAATACCTGGTAAAGGTTAAATATCCGTCTGCCGTAAACCTTTAAATCAATACCTATGCCGTTATCTTTAACAGACAATATAATGGACTGGCCTTCTTTATAAGTAGAAATAACGATCCTGAGCGGAACATCTGACCTGGCATACTTTATAGCGTTATTAATAAAATTGTACAAAATGCTCTCCATATAAGTAAGCGGATAATAGATCTGCGGAATCGCCAGTTTAAGCTCTATAGTCGCCTTTTTTTGCTGCATAATAACGCTTAACTGGTTGGCGATATATTCGACGACGCCGGCAATATCGCAATCATCGTATTTAATACTCTGATTGTGCTGAATGTCCGCCGCATCCATTAAGGTATTAAGGGTGTTAAGCAGAGAGGTACTGCTTTCATGTATATACTGTATTGCTTCTTCGGTTGTAAATACATCATCGTCATCGTCAAGCTCACAATTTTCCGTAATGTTTTTTTTCATCAGCACTTCAGCCAGCATTTTTATGTTCATGCCTGCTCCGCGCAGGTTATGGGCTATCATATGATTGGTGCCTTCGAGATCTTTTATCTTATTCGTAAGTGTTGTATTTATATCGGGTTTCATTTCCTGTCGCTCCATATTCTTCTACTTTAATTTATTATAAATAGCAGTAAATTTCATGCCAATGCCTTTTTAAAAATAAAAGGATCATAATGGCTCACTGGCTGCGGAGAATGTACGCAATTTCGACCTGAAACATCTTTAGCGCAACCCCCGATAAATACTATGAACAGGCCAGCGATAGCAATAGGCCACCACTGGCAATGATATGCCCGGCTTTTCACAATTTTCTTAATGGAAACTTCCTTACCAGAAGTGGTGGTATGCCCTGCTCCGGCCGCACATTATCGGGCCGCGCTTGCATAAAAATTGTGTTTGAAATCGGATGTTTCTCTGCAAAGAAGCGACCCATGCTGACAGCACTATTCCAAAAAAAACAAGGAAGAAAATTTATTTTCAGATGGTCATTCCTCATACCCGCTTTTAATGATGGTCAGTATCATTTTAAAACGCCCGTTCGGCTTTATGTAGTTGGATGAATGTGCCGGTATAATAATTCCCATGCCTGTCTGTAGCACGCTACATATTTTGTCAATAACTATCTCCGCCTTGCCTTCAATGATCTGGGCAAAGGTATCGAACGGGGAAGTTTTCTCTGTCAATCCTTCGCCGCTGTCAAAGGACATAATGCTGATATTCCCTGTTGACTTCCTGATTATTGTTTTAATAACTACCGAATTGGGGACGTACTCAATGATCTCCACAACAATATGGGATTTTCCTTTTTCGAGCTCGGTTTTTTCTATCGTCTCATTTTGATCTATGTTATTCATTTTATCGAAATTGTTTTGAGTAGTTCCTGATCTTTAGTTGCACCTTAAATAACCACGTTCGTTTATATATCTTCCAGCATAGACCGCCTTTTTTCTTTTAGCTTTTTAAAGTGAGAGGGTGTAAGCCCGGTCACTTTTTTAAACTGGGTGGAAAGGTGCGCCACACTGCTGTAATGCATCATATCCGCTATCTCCGTGAGGCTAAGCTCATCATATACCAACAATTCTTTTACCCGCTCTATTTTATGCGAGATAATAAACTTCTCAATGGTAATGCCCTGTACTTCTGAAAAAAGGTTTGCAAGATAAGTATAGTCGTGGTGCAGCTTTTGGCTCAAATAATCAGAAAAATTGATGGTCAGTGGTTCTTCAGAATAATGTACCAGCTCAATGATAACACTTTTTATCTTCTCTATCAGCACACTTTTTTTGTCATCCATTAATTCCAGGCCCGATTTTAACAGCGCCATCCTGAGCTTATCGTGCTGCTCCGCCGAAATACTCCCTTCTACTTCCGCCTGGCCTAAATCCACAACCGTATAAGGTAAACCAAGCTTTGTCAGCTCATCCTTTACCACCATTTTGCAGCGGATGCAAACCATATTTTTTATGTATATTTTCAAAAATTTGCTAATTTATTGTCTGCTGAATTCATGTCGTAATCATATAAAACCACTTCCGGTTTTACGCTTAAACTAACATTACGAACTAAAGGAAATCTGTTGGGGGAAATTCAGGATTTCCTTTGTTTAAATGGTTTTGAGGTTAGAATTAACTGCAAGCTACGCCTAATAAAGCGAAGAAGCCAAAAATGTGTGAATAATGTAACTTATTTATGTAATTATTTAACAGGCATGTAAACAAATGTCAGCATTTTTGTCTTTTATTCTGGTCAGTATTCCTAAAATTTTTCCAAATGGGACAACAACTGAATTTCAACACTGCAAAAACATGGGACAATAAAACCCAATTCATAGGAAACGACATAACGATTACTGTGGACCAGTACTCCTACAATAATGGCAAGCATGAAATAGTCAATCCCTGCGCGGCCAGTGCGTATTTTATATGCTGTGAAAAACGGTATGTGGTAACAAACCTGGAAGGTATCTCCACTATTGAGGATTGGTACACGGAAGAACTATTGCCCAAATTCCAAATGCTGAAATTGCTGATAGCGGATATTCAAATCGCAGAAAATGTGTGAATGATGTAAGATATTCAAGGAGTTGTGTAACGGTTATAATAAAAATATCCCCCACCTTTGCGTCGGGTCATTGAAGTACAACCGGCAACAAAAAAAATCACCTTAATACAATACAAGTGCTTATATCACAAACCATATTTGCCCCATTGCTGTTACAAAAACTGACATCGCGCCAGCTTCACAAAACAATACAGGAAATTGACGTTAATTTACCAAATTACAATGATGCAATTCCCGTCTATACAATTGCTGAAGAACTTCACTTAAATGCTGATGAGTTATCAGCACATATGAATACCTTAGAAACCTTACACTACATCAGGTTCTCAAACCGGGCACATGACGCAATATGCCTGACACTAAATGGAAGGTGTACCATAGTGCCCCTGGAAGCATAGTCACGTCAGTTCTCCCGTTTTATCTTTCGTTTAAGTTCAGTGAACATGCGGCCATTTGGTCTTTAATGGCACGGTTATTAAGCCTATATAATTGACCACACCAGAAATGACAGGGACCACGTTAAGTGATTCCCGGTTATTTTTTTCTTGTCTCACAAATTCATTGAGCTGTATTCAATCCGGTAATGCAAGTTGCCTCCTGCAGTTTTATTCAAATCAAAAGTTATGAAAAAGTACATTGTTATGGCCATAATGGCCATCGGTTTGGCCGGCTCACCCTCATTTGCGCAACAGCAGGAACAGACCAAAAGAGAGGACATGGATCAGAAAAGAGCTGACCAAAGACAGCATGAGCTTGATGATACCAGGTTCAAGCAGGATAAAAAGGAAAATAAAATGGATAAAAAAACCCAGAAAATGCATAAAAAGCAAAGAAAGGCAGACAAGCAACAAAGGTCAGCAGACCGCCAGACCGGTAAGGAATAAAGAATATACTTCACTCATTTCCCCGGCATCAAAATCATAAAAAAATGAAAGCATTAGTTTATCATGGCCCCGGCCAAAAAGCGTGGGAAGAAAAGCCAAACCCGATTATTAAGGAACCGACAGACGCTATTGTAAAAATCCTGAAAACAACCATATGCGGCACCGACCTGCATATTATGAAGGGCGACCTGCCCGAAATAACGAGTGGCAGGATCATAGGCCACGAAGGTGTGGGTATTGTGGAAGAAATGGGGAGCTCTGTAAGCAGTTTTAAAAAGGGTGATCATGTTATCATATCCTGCATTACGTCATGTGGCAAATGTGAATATTGCAAGAAGGGTATGTATTCGCACTGCACAGATGGCGGCTGGATATTAGGCAACCTGATTGATGGTACCCAGGCAGAATACGTCAGGATACCTCATGCAGATAACAGCCTGTACCCTATCCCGGCAGGCGCGGATGAAGAAGCGCTGGTAATGCTAAGTGATATTTTGCCAACAGGATTTGAATGCGGCGTTTTGAACGGACAGGTAAAACCGGGAGACGTGATAGCAATAATAGGCGCAGGGCCCGTAGGCATGGCTGCATTGCTGACATCGCAGTTTTATACGCCTGCGGAAATTATTGTAATAGATATGGATGATAACCGCCTGGCTGTTGCAAAGACTTTTGGGGCAACACATACCATAAACAGCAGTGATGGAAAAGCAGTGGAACAAGTGAAGAAACTCACAAACGGCAGAGGGGTGGACGTAGCCATTGAAGCGGTGGGTATCTCTGCAACATTTGAAATGTGTGAGGAAATTATTGGCGCGGGCGGGCATATTGCCAACATAGGCGTTCATGGAAAAAGTGTTACACTGCATATGGAAACACTATGGTCAAAAAACATTACAATTACCACGAGGCTTGTGGACACTGTTACTACGCCTATGCTTTTAAAAACAGTTCAATCAAAAAAAATAGAACCGAAAAAATTAATTACCCATCGCTTTAAACTCAGTCAGATCATGGAGGCATACGATACTTTCGGTAATGCAGCTAAAGAAAAAGCACTGAAAGTAATACTGACAAACGAATAAAATAAATCAGGCCCTCATACAAAATAAAAAAACTAAAACCATAAAACAATGAAAAAAATACTTACATCCGGCATGGTTGCCGGTGTTATTTTGCTGGTTCTTAGTGTGCTTGGGCTGTACACGACAATCTGGTTTTTCCCGGGCCTTGCCTCACAATACTTCGATCCGGCATTTAACTCAGGGGAAGGCAGGGTCATGTTGTATTATATCCATCCGTTCGTTATCAGCATAGCGTTGTCCTGGTTCTGGAACCGGTTTAAGGGAGCATTGACAGGTTCTTTCATAACACGCGGTATTGAATTCGGACTGATATATACACTGATTGCCACACTGCCCGTGATGGTGCTTATCTACAGCGCAATGAACGTATCCCTGGCGATAGTCGCCACATGGTTTGTACTTGCATTAGTACAGGGTACAGTGGCAGGATTAGTATTCGAAAAAATGAATCCGTAAATAAATCAAACTACGAAGAACATGAGATCGTTTAGAAAATTTTTACCGGCAGCCATAGCTATACTGTTTATTGGCGCTGTAACTCCCGCAAATACTTATACCCTTTCAAAAGGCTATACCGTTAGTATTCACGGCACTTCAAATCTTCACGACTGGGATGAGAATGTAGTAACTGTAACCGGGGATGGCTCTGTTGACTGGAACAGCGATGCAAATTTCGATCTTAATGCAATGAACATAAAAATGGTTGTAAACTCTATTAAAAGCACCGAAGGGTCTATAATGGACAAAAACACGTATAAGGCGCTGAAAGCAGACGATCATCCCGACATCACTTTTGTGCTGGCGGCCCCGGTTAAATCTATACAGGCAGGTACACATGTTATCGCAGCCAGGATAAATCTTACCATCGCCGGCGTCACTAAAGCTATTGATATGCCGGTAACCACAACTGCTTTGGCGCATGGGAATATATCGTTCGAAGGGTCAAAAACAATAAAAATGACAGATTATGGCATTAAGCCCCCGGTTGCTCTTTTCGGCACTATGAAGACCGGCGATGAGATCACCATAAAATTTAAAACAGTTTTTGCAATCAGTAAGTAATTCATTTTTTCACACAAAATCAATTTAATTAAAAAACAAAAAAATAATGAAAAATATCTACAAATTATTTAGCCGACCGACGTATTTCGTTTTTATGGCGATGAGTTTTCCGGCGATGGCCCAGCAACAGGAAATGCAATATTTCCGGTACAATGACAAAAATGGCATTAATGTATTTGAGACTGCTAAAAATGACACGACCGCGTTTCATCACATGAAAGTGAAAGTGGGTGGCAACTTTGAGCAAAGTTTCCAAATGCTCAGGGACCAAAATACAGCCATACCAATGACCCAGACTGGCTTTAACGGCAATGTGAACAGCCTTATGCCGCTTACAAACGGGTTTGACCTGGCCATGGCTAACCTTGTTGTTGACGCCCAACTAGCAGACGGTATCCGGGTAGACCTGACGTTATACCTGGCGTCAAGGCATCATGAAGATACATGGGTAAAAGGCGGCTATGTCCAGGTTGATAAACTTACTTTCCTGCACAGCGGATTGATTGATAACATTATGAAAAGCGTTACGATAAAGGTCGGCCAGTTTGATGTGGATTATGGTGACCAGCATTACAGAAGAACAGATGGCGGCAATACTATTTATAATCCTTTTGTAGAAAACTATATCATGGACGAATTCGCTACAGAGATCGGCGGCGAAATTTATTATCATCACAAGTCCGGGTTGTTTGCAATGGGTGGCATATCCAACGGAGAACTTGACCCAACTATTGTTGCGCCTGTTAAAATTGACTCTGCAACCGGCCAGGTCAACAAATATATGGCAGCCTTTCACGGGAAAGTAGGCTACGACAAGCAGCTAAATAAAGATTTCAGGTTGCGGATCACAGGATCATTCTATGCAGATCACAGCGCTAACAGTAATACCTTATTTGGAGGTGACCGCACAGGCTCGCATTACTACGATGTAATGGAAAATCAGGCAATAGCAAGCGGCACAACACTATCTGATGCAAATGATTACAGCCCGTTTTCAGGCAGGTATAATCCCGGGTTCAGCGAAGAGGTAAATGCGGTAATGGGCAACCTTTTTATGAATTACAGGGGGCTTGAGTTTTTCGGTACTTATGAAAATGCGCACGGCAGAGCGATCACAGAAACCACAGAGCGGCAGGCTACGCAATATGCCGCAGACCTTATCTATAGATTCCCGGAGCGAAACAAGAATTTCTGGGTAGGCCTTCGATATAATTCTGTGACGGCCGCTGTACATGGATATACAACGGATATAACCATCAACCGTGAAGTGGGTTCAATAGGCTGGTTTGTAACCAAAAACATTACCCTGAAAGCAGAATATGTAAACCAGGTTTACCAGAATTACCCTGTTAATAATATTCTTAACGGCGGCCAGTTTGAAGGAACAATGATAGAAGCGGCAATTGGATTTTAAATGCAGGATTTATGCTAAACTATATAGAATCAGAAAAGTACAGGAGAGATCCGAACATGCTTGTCCATTTTATATTAATTGCCATATGCCTCGCTATTATTTCTGTCGGTGCTTTGATCTATTTTTGTTAGAATGGTTTTGTGGCACGGTAATACTACCCTATTATGTATAACCAAATAAATTTAAAGTATATGATAAACATTAAGAGGGTATTATTTATCCTGGCAGTTGCGCTCACTTGTGGTGCATATAGCAGCTCTGCACAGATTTATGTAAACGTGCGCCCGCCGAGGCCTGTTGTAGTTCGTACAGAGGCGCCCAGCCCACGCCACGTATGGATAGATGAAGACTGGCATGAGCGGGGCGGAAAATACGAATTTAACGGCGGCCGCTGGGAAGCTCCACCGCGCCCGGGCTATCATTACCGGGAAGGCCATTGGGACCACGGAGAACATGGCCACCAATGGAGAGGCGGTGGCTGGCATCGTTAAGGTACTGTAAAATAAAATTAGAAAAGAGAGTGTTCCTTTGGGACGCTCTTTTCTCATTGCATGAAATTATACGTAAAATAATAGCTTCTAATCAAAATTTTCCCGCCCGGATCTCCTCAACTTCATAAGAAAAAAAATAACCGCCACCAATAGCAAAAAAATATGGTTATACCCCTCACTGCCAAAAAGAGAATGGTCATTAATATTGGTATGAATGATGGAACCAAAATAGTTGTTTCCAAAATGCAGCCCAACCGGCACCCAGATATTTCGGTAATAAAAATAAAGCGCAGTTAGCAATGTACCGGCCAAAAATAATTCCGGCCCCTCCTTTACAAGGCTTATTTCAGGATTTAATATATGAATGAGCATAAACAATAAACCTACCGTTATCGCGATATTAAATTTTGAGAGATGCCTGTTGCAATAGTTTAATAACAAGCTCCTAAACCACAATTCTTCCCAACCGATGATTAAAAAAGTAAAGAAAATAGAAGTCATGGATACACTGTCTATTTGCACAGCATGAACATTTAGTTTGCCCGCAACCAATGCCCCGGCCATAGGTATTATGATTAGCAGGAACCCTGCTACCACTCCTGCAGGCAGATAATATAGCTTTCTTAATGACCAGTACGAAGCTAAATCTGCCTTTAGATGGAATAAGGGCACATATAGAAAATTTAGCGACAGTAATGAAATAAAGACAAATACTGTTTTTAAATTACTTGGCGCCTTTAATTGCTGTATGAGTACAAGCAGCGCCATACCGGCAATTACCTGCATCATAAGGACGAAATATGTTGTGAGTTTCAGTTTCAAGAGGATACTTCCATAAGACGGACAATCTATATAAAAGGTTACAATTATTACATCATTTTTAAATTTTGCAAATATCAGATCGGCAAAATTTCTAATCCCAAACCATCACAATTTTCTCATTTTCAATTTGCTCACTTTCACATTAATTCCCCTACCTTTGCACCTCAATTTCAAAAATTATAACGCTTTAATTATATAAAAAATGGGAGATTTACGCTTACAGCGCAACTTTGGTATTGCCGCCCACATTGACGCAGGCAAGACTACGATGACAGAACGCATACTTTATTATACCGGTGTAAACCATAAGATCGGTGAAGTGCATGAGGGTGCAGCTACTATGGACTGGATGGCACAGGAACAGGAGCGCGGTATCACGATCACTTCTGCGGCCACTACCTGCTTCTGGAACTTCCCCACTACCCAGGGCAAAAAACTGCCTGAATCAAAGAATTACAAGTTCAATATCATTGACACTCCGGGCCACGTGGACTTTACCATAGAGGTAGAGCGCTCTTTACGCGTATTGGACGGCCTTGTTGCTTTGTTTAGTGCGGTTGACGGCGTTGAGCCGCAGTCTGAAACTGTTTGGCGCCAGGCTAACCGTTACAAAGTTCCCCGTATCGGTTTCGTAAACAAAATGGACCGTGTGGGTGCAGACTTCCTTATGGTGGTGCAGCAGGTAAAGGACATGCTGGGCGCTAAATCAGTGCCATTGCAGTTGCCCATAGGTGCTGAAGACCATTTCAAAGGCATCGTTGACCTTATTACCATGAAGGCAATAATATGGGATGATGCAACCCAGGGCATGACCTACAGTGAAGTGCCTATTCCCGAGGATATGAAGGAAGACGTGGACTTCTGGCGCGCCCACCTCGTAGAGGCCGTAGCGGAATATGATGACCACCTGCTTGAAAAATTCTTTGCCGATGCCAGCAGCATTTCTGAAGATGAGATACATGAAGCCGTGCGCAAGGCTTGCCTTGACCTCAGTATCGTGCCTATGATTTGCGGCTCTGCTTATAAAAATAAAGGTGTACAAGTGGCGCTCGACTGCGTGATCCGTTACCTCCCCGGCCCACTGGACGTTGAAGCGATAAAAGGAATTAACCCCGATACAGGCGAAGAAATAGAACGCAAACCTAATGCTAAGGAACCATTTGCAGCACTTGCGTTCAAGATCATGACCGACCCGTTCGTAGGCCGCCTGGCATTCTTCCGCTGCTATTCCGGCCACCTGGATGCAGGCTCTTATGTACTCAACGTTCGTTCGGGCAAGAACGAGCGTATCAGCCGTATTATGCAGATGCACGCCAATAAACAAAACCCGATAGACTTCATTGAAGCAGGCGATATTGGTGCAGCAGTAGGTTTTAAGGAAATAAAGACCGGTGATACGCTGTGCGATGAAAAGAATCCTATTATGCTGGAAAACATGTTTATCCCTGAGCCGGTTATCTCTATATCTGTAGAGCCAAAAACTCAGGCTGACGTGGATAAGATGGGTATGGCTATTGCCAAGCTGGTAGAAGAAGACCCTACATTGCGGGTAAAGACAGACGACGAGACCGGACAGACCATCCTCAGCGGTATGGGCGAACTGCACCTGGAGATCATTGTTGACCGTATGCGCCGTGAGTTCAAGGTGGAGATCAACCAGGGTGCACCGATGGTGGCTTACAAAGAAGCTTTCACGCTGATGATAGAACATCGCGAAATATACAAGAAACAAACAGGTGGCCGCGGTAAGTTTGCCGACATCTATTTTGAAATAGGCCCGGCAGAGGCAGAGTTCCTTGCAGAAGGTAAAGGCCGTTTCCAGTTCGTTAATGAAATTTTCGGGGGTTCTATTCCACGTGAGTTTATCCCTGCCATCCAGAAAGGTTTTGAAACCTCTATGACAACCGGGCCGCTGGCCGGCTTCCCGGTTGAAAGTATGCGTGTGCGCATATTCGATGGCTCTTTCCACCAGGTGGATAGTGACTCTATGAGCTTTGAGCTTTGTGCAAAATCCGGTTTCCGTGAAGCAGGCAAAAAAGCCAAACCCGTGATACTGGAGCCCATAATGAAGATGGAAGTTACCACCCCAGACCAATACATGGGTGACGTGACCGGCGACCTCAACCGCCGCCGTGCTATGCTGGAAGGAATGGATAACCGTAACAACCTGCAGGTGATCCGTGCAAAGGTGCCGCTGAGCGAAATGTTCGGCTATGTAACGCAGCTCCGTTCATTATCATCAGGCCGTGCTACATCCGTGATGGAATTCAGCCACTACGCCCCTGCCCCCCGCAACATAGAAGAAGAAGTGGTTGCGAAGACAAAGGGCAAAGTGCACGCATAATGTTTGGGAACTGACAATTTGGAATTTGAATTATAGACCGTCCCGGCACAAATGCCGGGACGGTCTCTTTTGAGAGATTTGTGGTGCAGCCAGGCCAGCCCCTATTCAAATTCCGGGCAACACCCCGGGTTGCGCGATTCTTTTGTCCTTATGGAATTTGGATCTTTATTACCAGTGCGTATTTACGGTATCCAGCTTATTGCTCAATACATTAAGCCTTTCATAGAAAACGGTAATATTACCGCCGCTTACATAGTAAATATACCCCTGCACCTCTACTAATCCTGTATCCTGTATTAGCTGGTGGGGAATGACGAGGCAGTCGCTGGCGGTTACATAAGCTACAACAGGTTCAGCAAAAGTGTTATCAAAATTTATCATCATTACGCTGTCAACACTAACAGGATCAGCAACCACACTTACCGCGAATTGCCCCGATAAGCTGCCGCTATTCCCTGTCTGGGACCAGTTGCCAAGAAATTTGTTACGCCAGGGCACAGAGCAGTTAGCGCCTTCATATCCGAACGTACATGTACAGGTACCACTATGGCAAATACCTTCATGCTGGCAACTTACTCCTTTACACTTATCCTTCTTACACGAGGAAGTGCCAATAAAAAAAACAGCAGAGATGAGCGTGGGAACGACCAATAGTATTCTGATAAGCAGTTTCATAGCAACGAGTATAGCCAAAGATAAATAATAAACAAATGCGGTTAAAGAAAACCTCCCGGCACCATTGTTACCTGTCTTTCAGGCCGGAAAAATTATTCCGAGCAGGCCAAAAGTAACCCTCCCTCACTTTCTCCATTGTGAAGGGCTGTCTGTAGATGAATTGTACCCAAAATCGTCAATTTGGCCTGTGATGCTGTCGGTAACCATGTAACGCATCGTTATTGCTCCGAATTGGCCAAACGAAGGATCAGAGTGTATATAACCGATACCAGCTATTATTTTCCCCTGTGCGTGTTGGGAAGGGATGTAAAGGGTATCAGATGAAACAGTTCCGGTTACTGGTGTAAAAAAGAAATAGTTGTAAAAATTTGATACCTGGACAGAGTTTATACTCAAAGAAAAATTGTTTTGGATTTCAATGCTATATGTCCTTGAGGATGTTAATGTTCCTTTTTCGATAACGTTCCACGAACTTAAAAACTTTTGGCTTGAAAGTGTTTGACAGCTTGTTCCTTCATAGCCGGCAGGGCATCTGCAGGTATCGTTGATACACAGGCCGCCATTGGCGCATGTTACGCATTTTACAATTGTAGTGGACTTTGTATTGTCGCTCTTATTGCAGGAAGCAAATACGGCGGCTGAAAAAACAATAAAAATTATCGTTGAAAGCCGGGTGATGTGAAATGAGCATTTCATTGTAAACATTGTTGAACGAAATTAAAATATAAATGGAACTATTATAGAACGAATGTAATACGGAAATATTGTAAAATGTAAAAGCCCCCTTATTTGATAAGAAGGCTTTAAAACATGTAAAAAAAATATTTTTATTTATTCCATGCAGAAGGATTGCTGAGATCTAAGTCGGAATAAAATCCATAATCATCTACCCTGTTAGTGGCAGTATCTATCACCTCATAGCTAACAGACATGGCGCCAAATTGACCGTAGGTAACATTTGAATAGATATAGCCGATGCCGAACAGCACTTTGCCATTATATGCCTGGTTGGGAATAATGATCGTGTCACCTTTAACGGTTGCCAATATGGGAACAGTAAAATAATTATTGAAATTTATAATAGCAACATCCGTGATCTTATCAGCGGCCACTATGCTCAACGCATATTGTGCTGCCGTGGATGTGCTCCCTTTTTCAAATACTTCCCAGTTACCCAAATATTTATTTCGTGTTATGGTTTCACAATTACTCCCTTCGTAGCCCGACTGGCAGATACAACTGCCGCCATTGCAAACACCATTATAAGCGCATACCACGGTCTTGCATTTATCTGTATTACAGGAAACAGCAAATAATGAGAAAAATAGTGTTATTGCAGCCGTGGTAGGGATAAGTAGTTTTTTCAATGGGATTTTCATCGGTATTAAAATGTTTTAAATGAGTATAAAGATAAAAACAGCTATAAATGTACTAAGAATAAATTAATTCCGCTATTCAACAGATAGGATTTTACAAGGGATAAATGTATTTCATTACCTCGATTAAACTAAATAAAATAAAAAATATTTTTTTATTTTATTTTTCCATGTCGGTTTTGTAGGTCTTTATGCCTTTATAAATAGCCATCGCTACTTCATATTGCCCTTTCTGGGAATTTAAATAGGCTTCCTCTTCCGTGTTAGTAATAAATCCCACTTCTACAAGCACCCCGGGCATTGCGCTGCCCGCCAGCACTTCCAGGTCCATTTGCTTTACACCAAGGTCGGGGCGGCCTTCCGCAGCAAATTCCTCCTGTATCTTACTGCCAAGGGATATGCTTTTGCTTAAGAATGCCTGGGAATATTGGGCAATGATAATGGCTGTTTGCGGGTCGTTCTCATTCAGCAGCCCGGGTTCGTTGGTTACATTATCACTAAACTCGCCTATGGCCTCCTCTTTTTGATAATTGCGGCGCAATCCAAGAACATAAGTTTC